>ENA-OOXM01001616-OOXM01001616.1-human-gut-metagenome-genome-assembly--contig:-NODE-1616-length-16330-cov-5.560737_pt1 | contig 16330 bp, 16 predicted proteins | sample MGYA00241589_ERZ501347 | MGnify/ENA primary metagenome ERZ501347 (study PRJEB25962, sample SAMEA2042832) | human gut metagenome | biome: human gut; feature: human-associated habitat; material: faeces...
GGGGGGGTCTTAAAATGATTTATATTGTATACCGATTATCAGTTGTCAAGAGCAGCGTAGTTGCCGTCCTTGATAACAACAGCCTTAGGTGGCTTTGAAACTTCGCCGTTGGCATTCCACTTCATGCCTGTACCTGTAAGACCGTCATAGCTGAAATCAGCTGCTGTGATACCTGCCTTGAGCTTTTCGCAGATGTCTGATGCGCTCATATCGCCTGTGATGTTCTGGCTTTCGATGAGCTTGGCAAGAATCTTTACGCCGTCATAAGCGTCTGCTGCGAACTGGTTGGGAGTTTCGTCGTTGTAAGCTGCCTTATAAGACTTAACGAAGTCCTGTGTAGCCTGATCCTTTGAATCTGCTGCGAAAGGTGTTAAGAACATAACGCCTTCTGCAAGTGAAGTATCGAAGTTCTTGATAGATGTAAGACCGTCAAGACCGTCACAACCGAAGAACTTGGGTGCGAAGCCTGCGTTCTTGCTCTGTGTGAGGATAAGAGAAGCCTGCTGATAGTAGATGGGAAGGAATACAAGCTCTGCGCCCTTGTTCTTGCAGTCAGCTATCTGAGCAGAGAAGTCTGTCTTGCTGTCCTTTGTGAATGACTGTTCGGAAACAAGCTCAAGACCCTTTGCAGCGGCCTCTGTCTTGAATGCATTGTAGATACCGGAAGAATAAGCGTCTGAGCTGTCGTAGATAACGCCGATCTTTGTAGCAACCTTGTTGTCTGCTATATAGTCAGCAGATGCTTTACCCTGGTTAGGATCTGTGAAGCAGATCTGGAAGCAGTTGTCGTTAGCGATAACGTCCTGTGCAGATGCAGAGGGTGTGAACTGGAATATGTTGTCCTGCTTTGACTTATCAACTACAGCAAGGCATGAACCTGTTGTAACTGTGCCGAGGAATATCTGCATACCCTGATCCTTCAGTGTGTTGTAAGCATTAACTGCCTTATCGCCCGAGTCAGCCTCATCGTCTTCGAATACGAGCTTCAGCTTGTTGCCGTTTACACCGCCTGCAGCGTTTACTTCATTTACTGCAAGTTGGATAGCGTTCTTAACGCCTACACCGTACTGAGCGGCATCGCCTGTAAGAGGGCCGCTTCCGCCGATAACGATTGTCTTTTCGCCTTCGGCTACGTTTGTTGAGCCGCCAACATTACCGCTGTTTGCGTTGTTGGATGAACAACCTGCAAATGATGTTACTGCCATAACTGCGGCAGTTGTCATTGCAAGAACTCTTTTAAAATTCTTCATTTTGAATCTCTCCTTGTACTGATTTGTATGCTTTTGAACATACACATTTATCTTTACTCGCTTATATTAACACGGTTTTGCAAGTTTGTCAAGGTGAAAATTCACAAAAATAAACTTGCATTTTCACTTTATTGTTGTCAATTAGTAAAGTACAGGCTGTTTTAAATGCATTTTCAGCCGTTTTTCATCGGATTGTCTTGAATAAGTTCATCGTTACGGTAAATTTACGTTGAAATATTTGCTGTAAAAGTTGAACATTATACTTGAAAATCCCCAGAAAACGTGTTATACTTATAAAAATATGTTAATGCTTGCAAAAGGCAGGAAAGGAATTCGTTATGCAGATACACGAATCGGCAGAGGATTACCTCGAATCCGTACTTATATTAAAGAACCGGCTTGGCAATGTAAGGTCGATAGATATTGTCAATTATTTTGATTATTCAAAGCCCAGCATAAGCGTGGCTATGAAGAATCTGAGAATGAACGGATATGTTACCGTTGATTCAAAGGGCTACATTGAGCTTACAGAAAAGGGCAGTGAAATAGCAAATAAAATGTATGAGCGTCATACGCTCCTTACAAAATGGCTCACGGCGCTCGGAGTAGACGAGAAGATTGCAGTCGAGGACGCCTGTCGTATTGAGCATGTTATAAGCGAGGAAAGCTTCGAGGCTATCAAAAAGCATATTCCCGCAAAATCAGAATAAATACAGCGCCGCATTGTCGGCGTTATATTTATTGTCCTTTCGATATACTTATTCGGCGTAACTGCTATCGCTGCCGGCAAGTCCGATAGCGTTTCGCCGTAATTCAAGTATACTCCTTTGGGACGGAAAAGGCATTGCGTGGAAATTGAGCGGAAATTGAGTGATTCTGCGAAAAATGCCCACAGGGAGCTTTTGAGGGTTTCTGTGGGCATAAAAACAAAATTGTAGCTTAATTGACACAATTTGGTTACTATGCTATAATTGTATAAGCATAGTAATATGCAAATCTTGATGAAAGGGGTGATTTTGATTATGAATAAAGGAACATTTAATCAGCTTGGAAGGGTGATTTTTTCTTAACTCTTCCGAGATTGGAGGATAACAATGAATGATTGGTTAAAGCAAGTAAAGGAAAGCTGGAATGAAACCGCTGATTCGGAGTGGTATCAGTCCCTCAGAACAGATAAGAGAGTCGCAAAGTTGGTAGAAAAGCCAACAAGTGTTTTTCATAAATCGGTGTATAATCTGATAAATAAATATATACCCGATTTGTACAATAAAAAGGTTTTACTGCCCTCAAGCGGAGATAATCACGCAGCTTTTGCCTTTGCTTTGTTAGGAGCAGATGTTACTTCTGCTGATATAAGTGAAAAACAGCTTGAACACGCTAAGGTAATTGCGGACAAATTAAAGCTGAAAATCAATTACGTTTGCGATGACACAATGCAGCTTTCAAACATTCCCGATAACAGCTTTGATTTGGTTTACACCTCAAAACGGTACACATACTTGGATAGCAGATTTGCCCACAATGTATAAGAATATTCATAGGGCGCTTAAAGCAGACGGTTTTTCAATTATGTATGATGTTCATCCATTCAACCGACCTTTTGAGTGCGAGCCGTGGAAAGAGCCTAAAATTGTTAAGCCTTATGCAGAAACATTGCCGCATTGTCATTGGCGTGTGCAGGACTTAATAAATTCGATGACAGGTGCAGGGTTATCTGTAAGGGAAATGGAAGAATTGCAGGCAGAAAACGCTTCATTCTGGTTTTCATACGAGGAACTAATCAAACAGACCTCGGAAAATCTTGATAAAGTAAACAACTGGGAATACAATCCTATGGCGGCGTTACCTGCTTGGATTTCAATTGTTGCTCAAAAATAAAATAATTGCGTTATAAAATATACAACAGCCGCATTCAGATTTTCCGAAATCCGTGGTATAATAATCCCATAAAGCAATCAAAGGAGAACAGCCTATGCTTATAAACGATAACGAGTATCTTGATATTGTCGAAACAATTAAGCTTGAAATAAAAAGCGCACAATACAAAGCCGCTGTAAGCGTAAACAGAGAGCTGATTATGTTATATTACAACATCGGCAAGATTATCAATGAGCATAAGACCTGGGGAAATAAATTTATCGAAAACCTTGCCGCCGATATCCGCATATCGTTCCCCGACACAAAGGGTTATTCCATAAGAAATCTGAAGTATATGGCTAAATTTGCGGCTGAATATCCCGACGAGCAATTTGTGCAGACAGTGTCTGCACAAATTCCGTGGTCACACAACTGCGCTATTTTAGATAAGGTTAAAGAGTTTTCAAAACGTGAATGGTATATCAGAAAAACCTGTGAAAACGGTTGGTCGCACAGCGTACTTATTCATCAGATAGAAAGCGGCTTGTACGAGCGACAGGCAACGGCAGAGAAAATTTCAAATTTTGAAAGCCGCCTTGCCGCTCCACAAAGCGAGCTTGCTGTTCAAACGATGAAAGACCCGTATGTGTTTGATTTTATTCCGTTCAAAGATGATATGGTTGAAAGGGATATTGAGGAGGCTCTTGTCAAGGACGTTACAAAGCTGCTGCTTGAGCTTGGAACAGGCTTTGCCTTTCTCGGAAATCAGTACCGTCTGAACGTAGGCGGAGATGATTTTTACATTGATTTGCTGTTCTACAACCTCAATCTTCGCTGTTATGTAGTCATAGAATTAAAGACAGGTGAATTCAAGCCCGAATTTGCAGGTCAGCTTAATTTCTATCTTTCGGCTGTTGACGGAATACTGAAGCGTGATGAGGATAACCCCTCTATCGGCTTGCTCCTTTGTAAGAGTAAAAATAATCTTGTTGCGGAGTATGCTCTCAAGGATATGTCAAAGCCTATGGGTGTCAGCGAATATACCATAACAAAGAGCCTGCCCGAAGAGCTGGAAAAGCAGCTGCCGTCTGTTGAGGATATTGAAAGCAGGATTAAGAAATAAGATTTACAGCCGCAGACGGATTTGCCGAATGCGTCGTATGATGCACAAAATTTGCTATGAAAGGATTTAAAAATGTATTTATACCACTATTATGAAAGTACAGGCTTGCCGTTTGCAAATTTATCTGATTTATCGGTAAATGAAGCGAATGATGTACTGAATAAAATAAAAAAAGATAAGCCCAATTCTCAGCACGCACAAAGACACGAAAAATATGTTGAATACAGAAGAAACTGCGAAAGCATACTTCGCAGCAGATTTATTGAAAAAGGCGGTGTTATCAAAAAAAATGTTCCTTATTATATGACTATTGAACATAGTCCTTGGTTAAGCACTTGGTTTGAGAATTCCGCATTCATCAAAATTCCTATTGAAGAATTTGATATAAAGACATTATCATTTACATACGGTGATTCAATGCCTACATTCAGTCAGGCGATAGTGAACAAAAAAGAATATCATAATCAGCTCTACACTTATGATGAAATACTTAAAATAATTGATAAGTACGGTTTGCCGCAGAATTGGAATGATGACGGTAAATATGGATATGAGCGGTATATTGAGGTACATATCTGGAATGATTTCCCGATAAATAAATATATTACAGATGTAAACGGATTTTTTCAAATACGGCAGAATATACAGAGGAATAATTAAAAGTGAAGGAAAAAATGAACAGCGGACTTTTGACTATTGATGATTTTCCGTCGAAAAATACACCTGCGATTGTGGATTATCTGAAAGAAAAGAATATAAATTTATTCGCTCCCGACATCCGTTAAACTATTAATGGTATATGGACACGGTTTGCGGCATATCATAAAACAATCCGGAAATAAGGCGGTGGTGTGTTATGATGTGCCATTTCAGCGACATAAGATGCAAAGAGGTGATCAGCATAAAATCAGGCTGCAGGATAGGCTTTGTCGATGATATTGAAATAGATTCCTGCACTGCGAAGATATGCCGTATCATCGTTTACGGCAAAAGCCGTTGCTTCGGTATTTTCGGCAGGGAGGAAGATATATTCATCAACTGGTCGGATATTGAGATAATCGGAGAGGATACGATACTTGTAGGATGCGATTTTCCGCATCAGCCAAAACGAAAAGGCGGTTTGCTCAAAAATTTGTTTAAATAGCACAATAAAAATTTTCAGTCCGAATATTGATTTGGAATCCTTATTGTGTTATAATTATAAGGCTGTTGAATGAAAAAAGACTGTTGAACAGCAAATCCACACGTTATGTATAGCGTTCTGCGGTGCTCACGAGCTTGAACGTATCAGCGTAGCGGAGGAAAAAAACCAAAAATCAAGGAGGACACTACCATGGCAGTAGTATCAATGAAGCAGCTCTTAGAAGCAGGCGTTCACTTCGGTCACCAGACAAGAAGATGGAACCCCAAAATGGCACCCTACATTTTCACAGAGAGAAACGGTATCTATATTATCGATCTCCAGAAGACAGTAAAGAAGCTTGACGAGGCTTATAACTTCATTCACGAAGTTGCAGCTGAAGGCGGCGAGGTTCTGTTCGTAGGTACAAAGAAGCAGGCTGCTGATTCAATCAAGGAAGAAGCACTCAGAGCAAACGCTCACTATGTAAACGCAAGATGGCTCGGCGGTATGATGACAAACTTCAAGACCATCGAGAAGAGAATCAAGAGACTTGAACAGCTTCACACAATGGAGAGCGACGGTACATTCGATCTTCTTCCCAAGAAGGAAGTTGTTAAGCTTAACCTCGAGATCGAAAAGCTTGAGAAGTTCCTCGGCGGTATCAAGAACATGAAGAAGCTCCCCAGCGCTCTGTTCGTTGTAGATCCCCGCAAGGAAAAGATTGCAGTGTCAGAAGCAAAGAAGCTCGGTATCCCCGTAGTAGCTATCGTAGATACAAACTGCGACCCCGATGAGATCGACTATGTTATCCCCGGTAACGATGACGCTATCCGTGCAGTTAAGCTGATTGCAGGCGCTATGGCTGACGCTATCATCGAAGCAAGACAGGGTCAGGCTGACGTAACTGAAGAGGTTGCTGAGGCTGAAGCAGAAGCTACAGAAGAATAATAAGTAACGAATATAAATATAAAGGAGAATTACCATGGCTATTTCAGCACAGGCAGTAAAGCAGTTAAAAGAACTTACAAACTGCGGTATGATGGACTGCAAGAGAGCACTTGAAGAAACAAACGGCGATGTAGATGCCGCTATCAAGAATCTTCGTGAAAAGGGCCTTGCAAAGGCTGCTAAGAAGTCAGGCAGAATTGCTGCAGAAGGTCTTGTATATACAAAGATCGACGAGGCTAAGAAGGTCGGCGTTGTAGTTGAAATCAACGTTGAAACAGACTTTGCCGCTAAGACAGACAGATTCATCGAGTTCGTTGAGCTCGTAGCAAACACAATCATTGATAATGATGTTGCAGATGTAGACGCACTTAAGGAAGTTGTTCCCGCAGGTCAGACAGAGAAGATTGGCGATATTCTCACAGAGAGAATCGCTACAATCGGTGAAAACATTCAGATTCGTCGTTTCAAGAGAATGACAGGCAATCTCTTTGCTTACACACACAACGGCGGCGGCTCTATCATCGGCTCTATGATCAAGATCGAAGCTGACGATGTTGACAGCGACGCTGTTAAGGCTTGCGCTAAGGATCTTCTTCTCCAGATTACAGCAAGCGCTCCTCAGTTTGTTGCACAGGCTGACGTTCCCGCTTCTGTTATCGAAGCTGAAAAGGAAGTACAGCTCAAGCTCGTTCAGAACGAAAATGAGCAGTCTGCTAAGCCCAAGCCCCAGAACGTTCTTGAGAAGATCGTTGACGGCAGAATGAGAAAGTTCGCAGAAGAAATCTGCTTACTCGATCAGCCCTATGTTAAGGATACTAACCTCACAGTTGCTAAGTTCATCGCATCTGTTGGCAAGAACATCAAGGTTGTTGAATTTGTTCGTTTCGAAAAGGGCGAAGGAATTCAGAAGAAGGAAGACGACTTCGCAGCAGAAGTTGCTTCAATGGTTAAGTAAATTATACCGACATAATCAAAGCCCTGAGCAAACGCTCAGGGCTTTTTGTATTGGGAAAATCGTCATCTCATCCGAATCCTGAGTAGTTGGATTATCAAATCAAGTGCAACATACAGTCTTAATAATAAACGTTTATGACAAACTTGACCCCTCCGTTTTCACGGAGGGGTCTGATGTTATTGCTCTAAAAAACGTTTTATCAGAATGCCTTCTTGTAGATTTCGAGAATCTCGTCGGAGTTGGTTTCTCTGGGATTACCGCCTGTGCATACATCGTTGAATGCGGCTACAGACAGATCCTTGAGGTCTTCTTCCTTGACGTTGATCTCGTGGAGCTTCTGAGGAATGTTTATCGACAGTGACAGCTTGCGAACAGCTTCAACTGCAGCCTTTACGCCTTCTTCATCTGTCATATTCTCTGTACCCTGTACGCCCATAGCCTTTGCTATAGCCTTGTATTTTGGCTTTGCGGGGCTTTCTGCGTTATATTCCATAACGTAGGGGAGCAGAAGTGCGTTTGCAACACCGTGGGGTGTATCGTAGAATGCACCGAGAGGGTGAGCCATCGAGTGAACGATACCAAGACCTACGTTTGAGAAGCCCATACCGGCTATGTACTGTGCAAGCGCCATAGTTTCTCTTGCCTTGGGGTCACCCTGAACGCTGTCGTACAGTGAGCCTGCGATAAGCTCGATAGCACGAAGCTCAACCATATTGGAAAGCTCCCACGCACCCTTTGTGATATATCCTTCGATAGCGTGTGTCAGTGCGTCCATACCTGTAGATGCACACAGACCCTTAGGCATACCCATCATAAGATCGCTGTCTACGATAGCTACTACGGGAATATCCTTGGGATCTACGCAAACCATCTTCTTCTTGTTTGCTTCGTCTGTGATAACGTAGTTGATAGTAACCTCTGCCGCTGTACCCGATGTTGTGGGAAGTGCAATCAGCGGAACGCTCTTGTTCTTTGTGTCTGCAACGCCCTCAAGAGATACAACATCCGCAAAGTCGGGGTTAGCTATAATGATGCCTACAGCCTTAGCTGTATCCATAACTGAGCCGCCGCCTACCGCTACGAGTGAGTCAGCACCCATCTCCTTGAACTTTGCAACACCTGTCTGAACGTTTGCAACTGTGGGGTTTGCCTTAACGTCACTGTATATTTCATAGGCGATTCCTGCCTTGTCAAGCTCTGCCGTAACCTTTGTAGCTACTCCGCATTCAAGCAGTACCTTATCGGTAACGAACATTACCTTTTTAAGTCCTCTGCCTGTAAGCTCGGGAACGAGGTTTTCTCTTGCGCCTGCGCCGAAATATGAAGTTTCGTTAAGTATAAAACGATTAGCCATTGGTTTTTACCATCCTGTTCTTTGAATTTAAAGCACGGAATATATATATTTCCGTTTGCTGTATTCATTATACTACCTTTGGTGAAAAAATGCAACACTTTTCACAAAAGTTTTACATTTGACACGGGAAATATATGTAAAAGTTACATTAAAGGTATTTCTTGTAACCGGGATGCTTGCCTGTAACGCCGTATTGCTCTCTCATACCGATAAGTCTGTCGATATTGTCGGGAGTAATATCCTTTACACCGCCGAGCAGACGTGCAACAAGAGAAATGTGAGCCTGAAGCTCCATTGTTTCCATTCTGTAGTATGCTGTGATAAGGTCTGCACCTACTGTCAGAGCACCGTGGTTTTCAAGGAGCATACAATCGTGATCCTTTAAGTAAGGTGCGATCGCTTCGGGTACTTCATAGGTAGAGGGCGTGCCGTAGGGAGTGAGCGGTATTGAGCCAACTCCGATTACAGTTTCTATCATGCAGTAATCATCCATAGGCAGATGAGCGCACGCAAAGCCTGTTGAAACGGGAGGATGAGCGTGAACTACTGCGCCTACGTCGGGGCGCTCCTTGTAGCATCTCAGGTGCATCTTTACCTCTGACGAGGGACGGAAGCCCTCAGCGGCTTCAAGTATGTTGAAGTCATCATCAATAAGACCTATCTTTTCGGGAGTGATGAACGCCTTGCTGACACCTGTCTGCGTAGCAAGATACTTACCCTCGCCAACCTTTACGGTTACGTTGCCGTCATTTGCGGCACCCCAGCCCTTCTGCCAGAGCTTGTGGCAGATGTCTACCATTTGTTCTTTAATTTCTTCGTACATATTTATATCCTTTCAAGTTGCTAATGTATGCTTAAACAACGCCCTTCTGGAGCATTATGTTTGCGTATACGGCTTTTTCGCCTGTTGCGATTATTGCATAGGCGGTCTTTGCCTGTTCGTAGAATTCAAAACGTTCTATCTGACCGATAGCGTTGTTTCCTCTTTCGTCGTGCTTTGCGACTATTGCTTTGTATTCGTCCCATATAGGAGTTTTTGCTGTGTCGCCCGGCATTACCTGCATAAGATTTACAGGTTTTTCAACGTAAGTATCAAGAGGGAACAGCGTCAATATCGCATCAAGCAGTTCGGGTACGCCGTGACCGTCTGCACGGATAACCTTGCAGTTTTTGCCCATACTCTCGGCAGGGAAGTTGCCGTCTGCTATTATTATTCTGTCGCTGTGACCCATTTCACAAAGGGTCTTGAGCAGTTCGGGCGATAATATCACAGGAATATTTTTAAGCATTATTTCACCTTCTCAAGATAAATTTTATAGTATTTGTTCCATTCGGCTGTATTTTCGGGGGCGAATGTACAGAGCTTTTCCGAAGCGGCTATAATTTTTCTTGCCGTTTCTATATCCCTTATCTCCCCGTCAGCTATAAGCTGAATTGCTATATTGCCGTAGGAGGTCGCCTCAACAGGTCCGCTTGAAACCTCTATGCCGAGCGAATCTGCGGTAAGCTCCGACAGGAATTTATCCTTTGTTCCGCCGCCGACCATATAGAGCTTTGAAAACTTCTTGTTTGTGCAGTCCTCAAGTTCGTTCACGGCTGTGCGGTACTTCATCGCAAGGCTCTCATAGATACAGCGCATAACCTCGCCGTCATTTTCGGGAACATACTGTCCTGTTTTTTTGCAATATTCCTTTATTCTTTCGGGAATGTTGCCGGCAGGGGTAAATTCGGGAGCGTCAACATCTATAAAGCACCTGAACGGCTCGGCTTTTCTCGCCATATCCTCAAGTTCGGCAAAGGTGTACTGCCTGCCCTCTCTTATCCACTGACGGCGGCTCTCCTGAATGAGCCACAGACCGATTATGTTTTTTAAGAACGATGTCTTTGCACCGTAGCCGGTTTCGTTTGAAACGTTGAGCTTTGCGGATTTTTCGTTTATTACGGGAGCGTCAAGCTCTGTACCGAGAAGCGACCACGTTCCGCACGACAGGAAAGCAAAGTCCTTTTCGCTTGCTGGTACTGCGACCATCGCACTTTGCGTATCGTGGCCGCAGGCGGCGATTATCTTTGCGGGCTTTATATCAAGCTCCTTGCAGATTTCATCGGACAGTGTGCCGACTACCGTTCCGCCGGCTACTATTTCGGGCAGAAGCGAATGCTTTATTTTAAGTCGTTCACAGCATTCTTCCGACCACGTTTTCGTATTTGCGTCAAAAAGCTGTGTGGTTGACGCTATCGACATTTCCGCAACGGGCTTTGCACCAAGATAATATGCGAACAGATCGGGCATCATAAGCATCTTGTCGGCTCTGTCAAGCAGTTCGGAGCGATCCCTTATTATGCTTAAAAGCTGGAATGCCGTGTTTATTTCCATTATCTGAATGCCTGTCTTTTCGTACAGCCTGTTATGGTCAATAAAACGCTTGCTGTAGTCCAAAGTGCCTGCTGTTCTGCTGTCACGGTAATGCACAGGGTTTTCGAGCAGTCTTCCCGATTTGTCGATCAGGCCGAAGTCAACACCCCATGTATCTATCGCAATGCTGTCTATCTCGCCGTATTCCTTTGATTTTATAAGTGACTGCTTTATCTCATGGAACAGGCGGAGAAAATCCCAGTACATTGTCTTTCCGAGTATCACGGGATCGTTTGAAAAGCGGTGGATCTCTGTGAGTTTTATTACAGTGCCGTCAAAAGAGCCGATAACGGCTCTTCCGCTTGACGCACCAAAGTCAATGGCAAGTACGTTTTTCATACTGCCGCCTTATCTTATGTTGCGGTACATAGGACCGTAAGCGTTGCAAGCTCTGAAGTCCTGACCTTCCTTATCCATACCGAATGCGTTCCAAGCGGCAGGACGGAATATATCCTTTTCGGGTACGTTGTGCATAGCAACGGGTATTCTCAGCATAGAGCAGAGCGTGATAAGGTCTGCGCCTATGTGACCGTAGCTTATAGCACCGTGGTTTGCGCCCCAATTGTTCATTACATCGTAGGCTGTCTTGAATGCGCCCTCGCCTGTTGTTTTCGGAGCGAACCATGTGCAAGGCCATGTGTAGTCTGTACGCTTCCACAGCTTGTCGCTGACTTCATCGGGAAGATGAACCGTCCAGCCTTCAGCTATCTGCAATACGGGACCAAGACCTTTTACAAGGTTAAGTCTTATCATTGTGCAGGGCATTTCAGCTTCTGTTACAAATCTTGATGAATATCCGCCGCCTCTGAAATAGCCGAGATCGGCATAGTTCCATGTAGTAGCGTCAAGAATATTGTCAATATCCTTGTCTGTAACGTCATACCACGGCTTCATAACACCGTTGCCGTTTTCATCTGTAGCCTTACCGCAGGCATCAAGGCAGGCGGCACCTGAGTTTATAAGGTGGATAAATCCGCCGCTCTGCTTTGCAACACCCTCAAGCTCATAGCCTGTGGCTTTCTTTACAGCTTCGGGACTCCAGTATGTACGCACATCGGCAAATATCTGAGCACGGTTTGTAAGCAGCTTCATAAACAGCATTCCAAGACCGTTGAGAACATCGTTTTCGGTAGCGAGAATGTAAGGCTCTCTTGCACCGTTCCAGTCAAACGATGTGTTCAGCATAGCCTCGGGGAAGTCGCAGTTGGGGTAGAAGTCTGTCCACTGACGCTGACCCTGGAAGCCTGCGGCGATAGCGTTATGACCTACAGCCTCTTCCTCACAGCCTGCGGGGAGATTTTTGTTGCCGTTCATCAGATCCTTTATAATGCACATCATCTTAACGACAAATTCCCAGTCCTGTTCTTTCTGCTCGTCTGTGCGGCGAAACTGCTCGGGGTTCTTGTCAAAGCCTTCCTTGCACTTTTCACGGGTCCATTTAAGAGCCTTCTGATATTCGGCTTCATCATAAATGCCCTGCGTCATTCGGCGGATTATTTCTACCTCATCGACAGACTCAACACGCATACCGAGATATTCTTCAATAAATGCAGGGTCGATGATAGAGCCGCCGATACCCATTGTGATAGAGCCTATCTGTAAGTATGACTTACCTCTCATTGTAGCGCAGGCAACAGCCGCTCTGCCAAAACGCAGGAGCTTTTCCTTTACGTCCTCAGGGATAGATGTGTCGTCTGCCTCGCATACATCGTGACCGTAGATGCCGAATGCGGGTAAACCTTTCTGTGCGTGTGTCGCAAGTACGGATGCAAGGTATACAGCACCGGGACGCTCTGTGCCGTTGAAGCCCCATACACCCTTTATCGTCATAGGATCCATATCCATTGTTTCTGCGCCGTAGCACCAGCAGGGAGTAACTGTGAGCGTTATATCAACGCCGCACTTCTTGAACTTATCTGCACAGGCTGCCGCCTCGGCAACTCTGCCTATAGTAGTGTCGGCAATAACAACCTTTACGGGTTCGCCGTTTGAATATCTGATATTTTCCTCGAACAGTTTTGCGGCTGATTTTGCCATGTTCATAGTCTGCTCTTCAAGAGATTCTCTTACCTTGAGAACACCTCTTCTGCCGTCAATCGTGGGACGTATGCCTATTACGGGATAATCGCCTATAAGTCTGTTTTCGCTCATGATAAAATATTTCCTTTCTGTAAAATACAAAACGTTTCCGGTGCTTTACACCATTGCCTTTATTTTAGCACCTCTGTTATCTTTTTGTCTTGTTTTATTCTCGGAAATTGTATGACGATATTAACATTTTTGATAGGCGGACTAAAATTTTATAAAATTGCTTTAAAAGAGCTCACTTTTGTGATATAATTTAAATTATGAATCTTAGAATGGGTTTCTTTAAGGAGATAGAAAGTATGAGAATGTTCTTAGCGATACTTGCTTGCAAAGTGTCGAAATGTTTACTTAAACTTATCGGAAGAGGCAGCAGTCTGCCGGGCGATATAGCACTTAAAATCTGCCCCGATGTACTGTCAAGGGTGAAGCTGCCCGAACAGGTCATTGCGGTTACGGGAAGCAACGGCAAGACCTCGACCGTTGAGATGATTGCACAGGTTATGCGTAAATCGGGGAAAAAGGTTATATGGAATAAAGAAGGCTCAAATCAGATAGCGGGAGTTACAGCGATAATATTATCCAACTGCACATTCGGAGGAAAGGTAAAGGGCGATGTGCTTTTACTTGAGTCGGACGAAAGATACGCAAAGTATTCATTTAAATTCTTTGCACCTACGCACTATATAATTACAAATCTCTACCGTGACCAGCTTACGAGAAACGGTCATCCCGAATGGGTCTATGAATCGGTAAAGGAGAGCATCAGACCCGAATCACAGCTTATCCTCAATGCCGATGATCCGCTTGTTTCGAGATACGGCAAGGATAGGGATAATGTGATATGGTTCGGTATGGATAAGCAGGATTTCAGCACCGACCACGCTACAGGCGTATATAATGACGGTGCATTCTGCCCCGAATGTAAGCACAGAATGAGCTATGACTACTATCACTATGCACATATCGGAAGCTATCACTGCGACAACTGCGGACATAAAAAACACGATACGCAGTACACTGTAACGAATGTCGATTATGACAGCGGTATTGTTACTATAAACGGCAAATATAAGATAAAACTGCTGTTCAAGAGCGTTTATAACGTGTATAACATTCTTGCCTGCTTTGCGGCTTGCTCTATTGTCGGAATTGACGGCGATGTCATCGCAGATGAACTGTCACATTATTTCCTCAAGAGCGGACGTATTTTGCAGTTCAAACTTGGTATGAACAAAGGTACATTCCTTATCGCAAAGCACGAAAACTCCGTTGCAAGCGACCGTGTATATGATTATATCATAAGAAAAAATCAGCCCTGCTCGGTAATCATAATAATAGATTCGGTAAGCCGTCGTTATTCAACAGGTGAAACAAGCTGGCTGTGGGATATTGACTACGGTGTGCTTAAAGCTGATTGTATACAGCATCTTTATCTGCTCGGCAGACACGCAAAGGATCTTGAAACAAGGCTTTCGTATACGGATATTGATATAGCTAAGGTGACTGTGAACGAGGATATTCCTGCGGCACTTGACGAAATTGCGGCTAAACCGCTCGGCAAGCTGTATACTGTCACTTGCTTTTCGGATAAGGAGAAGTTCTTGTCAAAGGTAGAGCTTACGCAGGCAGAGGAGGACGTATGAGAATAATTCATTTATTTGCGGATCTGTGCAACCTTTACGGCGATTACGGCAATGTATGCGGCTTGAAAAGAGCACTTGAAAATAAAGGGCAGAACGTTGAAATTGAATATCAGTCGATAGATGATGAGATAGATGTTTCGGGTGCTGATTTTGTGTTTATCGGCTCTGCGACCGAGAGAAATCAGAAGGTAGCACTGGAATATCTGCAAGGCTATAAGGATAACATCAAAGCGGCACTTGATAACGGTACGGTAATTCTTGCAACGGGCAATTCGTTTGAGATGTTCGGACAGAGCGTTACCGATTGTGACGGTACAAAGCACGAGGGACTTTCATTCTTTCCTTACGAAACGATTGAAGGAAAAGAGAGGATTGTTACCGACAGCCTTTGTGCTACTTCGCTGTGTGGCGGAGATATAATAGGCTTTGTGAATAAGGCGAGCCTTACAACCGGAGCCACCTCACCGCTGTTTGATGTAAAGCAGGGAAGCGGAAACGGCAATGATGACAACAAAGAGGGCGTTCATTACGGTAATTTCTACGGCACTCATCTTATCGGTCCTGTGCTGATAAGAAACCCTCAGCTGTGCGAATACTTTGCGGATATTCTTATAAATAAACAGTAAGCTGAGATATGCTTTTACAGCCGTGCAATGTGCGTATTAAGTGAAAAGGTTTGATATTGCAATTAATCACGGAATGTCGTATAATGTGAATTATGTGGCAGTAATATGTGAAAGAATGGTGGAGTCACCTTGACTAATTTTAATAAATCTGAGTATATCACAATAATAAGCGAGCGTAAGAAAGTAGTGATTTCCGTCAGCTCTATACTATACATAGTAATGGAAGGCAAAACAGCCGAGATACACCTGTCGGACGGAAAGATATATAATACAAGAATGACCTTTGTGGCTCTTGAAGCAATGCTGGGTGACGGCTTTATCAAGGCACACAGAGGATGTATAGTATCGGCTATGGCTATTCACGAAATATCCGATATGATAGACCTTGTAAACGGCGAAAAACTCGAATACGCACGCCGCAGGAAGAATAACATAATCGAAAGCCTGCAGACGAGCAGAAAGAGGATAATAAAAGGCTTTGATCATGACGGTGTGCCGGATACCGAAGAGCAGTATCACGACTATTACCGCTCCTTTGATGAGATGCCGTTTGCGTTTACCGATATTGAGATGGTGTTCAACGAGGAGTGTGAAGCGGTAGACTGGATATTCCGCTATGCAAACGAAGCGCTTGCAAGGCTGGAAAAGCTGATCGGACAATCTTTCGGTACGCTGTTCAGCAATATGGACGCTAAGTGGCTGAAAGGATATGAGCGTTCTACGCTTTATGGCGAAACGCTTGAGCTTATGGACTACAGCCCCGAGATAGATACGCATCTTAAGGTAATATGCTTTCCGACGTTCAAGGGACACTGCGGATGTATCTTGTTTGATGTTGATAAGATATGGTTTGAACAGCACAGTGAGGACTCCGCAAAGACATTGGCGAGATATTACGCAAAGATGCCGAATAACAAGTAAAGTAAATAATATAATCTGTGCCGCCTATT
>ENA-OOXM01001622-OOXM01001622.1-human-gut-metagenome-genome-assembly--contig:-NODE-1622-length-16296-cov-1.789853_pt1 | contig 16296 bp, 20 predicted proteins | sample MGYA00241589_ERZ501347 | MGnify/ENA primary metagenome ERZ501347 (study PRJEB25962, sample SAMEA2042832) | human gut metagenome | biome: human gut; feature: human-associated habitat; material: faeces...
CAGTCCATGTATTAATTTATTTTAATTAAAATTCGCCCCATGTCAGTAAACCATCGGTATAAGCCTTAGAAGCATTAACAGCGTCTGTCTCAGAAGTATCGGCATAGCTTTGTAGTTCAGTCTTTAGAGCAGCGTCGGCCTTAGCGAAGGAACCTTCAGTGTTTGCATCTCCCATAATCTTAGTAATATTAGCGGCGTTAGCAGCAACATTACCAGAAACGGTGTCTAGAGCAGTCTGGTCGGCCTTCTTACCGATTGCAGTATTTAGCTCCTTCTTAGCCGCAGTTAGAGCAGCAGCAGCCGTGGCCTCAGCGTTGGTCTGAGCAGCATCCCACTTTGCCTTATCACCAGTCTCAATTAAGTCTAGCTCTGCCTTATTAGCATGAGTATGTTTAGCATCTTCAACAGCCTTGACACGAGTGTTCATAGCATTATCTTTGCCATCAGTATAAGCATTAGCGTCTGATAGTGCCTTTTTAATAGAACCAACAGTTTTATCGTCTCCATTGATAGTAGCAATCTGCCCCTCAACAGTGCTTACGCGACCAGCTAGAGCAGTTAGGTCAGCAGCCGTCGCATAATCACCAATCTTAAGAGCGGCGATAGCATCGTCCACATACGCCTTGACAGTAGCCTTCTCGCCTTCGCCACCAATACCATCAACAATTGCTTCGAGGGCAGTAATGGCGCTATTCATAGCAGCAGCATCAGTCTTATGGCCGGAAATCCAATCAGCGATTTCCTTTAGAGTATCGTAAGCGGTATCTGCACCAGCAACAATTTTGGCAACCTCTTCAGAAGCAATAGTACGAGCGGACTTTGCATCGTCGCCCTCGACACTACCAACTAAAGTAGTGACCTTGCCAGCAACAGTGTCAATATTACCTTGGAGTGTAGTCTGAGCGGTTTTAACAGCTTTTGCAACAGAACCCTCAACAGTGTCGGCACCATTCAAAACTCCAATAGCATCAGTATTAGCCTTAATAGAAGCCTTAACACCAGTATCGTCGTATGTAGCAGCAGCTTTGGCATCATTGATCATTTCAACAACAGTTTTACCTTCAGTAACAGTACCAATTTTGGCATTAATATTATCAACACCAGACTGAGCAGTATCAGCAGCGGTCTTAGCAGTGGCAGCATCAGAGACACCCTTATCGGCCTGAGTCTTAGCCTCAGCAATTAGACCAGAAACGGTCTTACCATCAGCAATAGTACCGACTTTTTCCTCTAGAGCATCAACGTCAGTCTGTGCATCAGTACCAGCTTTCTTAGCGTCAGCAATACCTTGAGTGACAGAACCATCAGGGCCAATGGCGGCTTGTAGAGTATCAATATCACCCTCAGCCGTAGTGATACGAGTAGTTAAAGCTTGTAAGGCTTCATCAGAAGCAATACCCTCAGTCTTAGCATCGACATATGCCTTTACAGTGCCCTCAATAACGCCAACCTTATCAGAAATTTTACTATCAACAACCGCAGGAGTAGCAAAAGTTTCACCCTTAGTTAGAGTGAGAATACGAGTAGTAGCATCATAAGAAGCGGCAGTAATAGCATTACCAGTTCCTTCAACCTTTACTTCTTTAACACCCGTATCACGGTTAATCTGAATCCAAGCAGAACCATCCCATTTTGCGAGGCAGTTAATATCTTCTACATAATAAAGTGCAGTAGTATTTGCACCAGCAGTGGGTAGCGCAGCAATATTAGCCACACTAACAAAATCACCAATTCTTAGACGTTCAGTTCCAACGTCAATATAAATACTTCTTTCATCGGTCTTTAAAATAAACTGACCATCAGCAATAGCTAGATTATTTAAATTAGAACCTCTTTTAAAAGAAACCATAGACATAATTAAATTCCTCCTAAATTATTTTTTATTATTCCAATATACCCCAAGTTATAGCACCCTCGGTAGTTGCAACTCTCTCCATAAGACCATTGAATTCGTCCTTGGTCGCATAAGTGTTAGCAATAGCATCAATGATGGCTTTATCAGTAGCAGATAAGGCACCAGCAGAAGTTGTAGTGGCAAGAGGAATATTTACCTTTTTGCCCTCAATAGCTAGGTCAACACCATTAATAGCAACAGCTTCTAGAACGTTAACCTGCGCACCATTAGCAATGCCACTAAGTTTTGTAGCATCAGTAGCACTTAGTAACCCCGGAACAGTATCTCTATTGGTGGTAATCCAATTGCCTAATCCTTCTACATTGGCTGCATTGACCTTACCAGAAATTTCAACGCCACCACTTTCACCAATTACAAGTGCATCAAGCTTCGTCTTATCAGTAGGACTGAGAAGAGTATACCCTTCAACTTTGTCAACCTTGCCGGAAAGAGCATCAGACAAACCAGTGACCTTAGTCATAGGAATATCGTTAAGAGATAATTTTCTCTCCGTATCGACAGTAAAGTTTGCAGTATCAACGCTGGCAATAATATTCTTCTCAGCGCCAACATCCTCTAGAGCTTTTACACGAGAAGCTAAGGCAGTTAGCTCAGACGCTTTGGCATAATCACCAATATTCAAAGCGTTAACAACTTCCTGAATATATGCCACCACAGTAGTAGAAGTAGCATTTTCAGGTAGCGTTCCAACAAAATTTTCAAGAGCATCAATTTCACCCTGTAGGGCAATCTTGTCTGCGCCTTTTAGATAATCCTTCTCAATATTACTTACACGAGTAATTAACTGTGCGCTTGCAGTTGTATCGGACAAAATCCAATCTGCAATTTCCTTCAAAGTGTCATATTTCTCGTCAATACCCGCTTCACCCATAATGGCAGCAATAGCCTCGGTTTTAGCCTTATTGGACTCTTCGGTAATTTTGCCTTCAAGAGCGGTCTTATCTGCCGCCTTTAAATAATCTCCCTCAATAGCAGTTAAACGACCAGCAAGAACTGTATCATCATAAGTTGCTTCAGTAATCATCTGAACGACAGTTTTACCCTCTCCAACTGCACCAATTTTAGTATTGATTGCACCAATGGCAGCAGTATTATCAGCGACATTTTTTACAAGACCCTTACTCTCATCACCAACAGCACCCTCAAGAGTGGAAATACGGGTCTTAACGCCCTCAATCTCAGTAGCTAGACCTTCAACCGTAGTCGCACTAGGTTCTATCCATGTCAGCTTACCATTTACAAGTAACGGCTGATAGTTAATCTTTTTAACAGTTCCATCCTCTTCGGTTCTACTTAACTCAAGACCAGAAACTCCGAATAGACTAATGGTGCCATTTTCGGCCACAGTGATAGTAGATTCGTCTCCAACAGGAGAAGTCCCAACCTTCTTTAAAGTACCAGCTTCATCCTGAATAGAATAAACAGTTGCAACACCATTTGTATGATCAACAACAGTTAAAATCTGACCAACATATGCAACAGGGTCATTTGCTGCATAGTTTTGTGCAGCGGTTAAACTTGCCCAAACAGAACTATTATCTAATGGGTTAGGATTACCACGTCTAAAGTTTAGAGGGAAGCCTAGACCATCAGCAGCAGTATATTTATCTAAATTAAATTTCGCCATAGTTTACTCCCTCCTTATGCTAAAGTAATTTTATGTACTTCGCCTGCATCAATTGCGGCTGGCTCATACACATATACATTATAGTCTACAGCAGTAAAACCATTTACGCCCTCTACTTGCACGGCTGCTTCAGTTTTAACATAAGAGTCGGTAACAGGAGTGTTCATAGCAGAAGTTAGAATAACCTCTTTTAGACCCGCACGAGTAGAAGAAGATGGAATTGCAATAACAATTCTCTTGGCAGTAGCACTACCATTTAAAGTGAATGTCTTAGAGGCATTATACGCACCACCATTAGTCATACCACGAACAATTGCAGAAGTTAGAGGTGCTTCAGCAGTAGAAGTATCTAAAACCCCATAGAAGAAACTACGATAACCACTAATCTTGCCCTTAGTTGCATACTTGCTACCAGCCACAATCTTACCGTCTGCATAATCTGCACCGAGTGCAGTCTTAGGAATTGCGCCATCACTATAACTTGCGGTTGCCGTAATAGCATAATTTGTGTCATCTGCAACAGTAATCTCATTAAAACTACCAGACGCAGTATCCTTAGTGTCAACACCGTTGGACACACTCCAAGAAGACGCAATAATACCAGTGGCGGGGCCATATTCATAACTGCCGGGGTTTAGAACAGCAGAATAGCTAGGCGTAACCTTTGTACCAACCTCATATGCCTTAATTGCATTAGCAGTTAAAGTAACACTAGGCTGGGTAACAGTAGGATTCTTATCTTGAGAATAAGCGTCCATAAATACATCATACCAACTTTTATCCTTTGCTGGTACAGTAACCTTACCGTCTGTTAAAGTATAACGACCAAACTCCTGCGTTAAAACAAGATCATTATCAAACATTACATCTTTCGCAGAAACAGAACCTCCGCCCTTTACAAGGTTATCAAGATTGGCCTTATCTTCAGCGGACATTAAACCAGCCGCAGTTTCAGAAGCTTCGTTACCAACTGCGATTAACTTTTCGCCTTTGTATAGACCAACGAACCCAGTAGTTGCATCATCAACAAAATATAATGCATATGGATCTTTTGTGGTTAAAGCAGTATACTTACTAAGATCGCTGGTAAAGAAAAACTTTACATTTGGCATTTTCTTCATCCTTCCATAAAATAATATATTTAAAAATTATTTACCATTTATAAATGGCAACATTAGCAATTTTACCATCAATAATAACTTTTGGCATCGTTTCACTATTTAGAGCAGTATCTTTTTTACTAAGACTAATCGTATCTTTGTTGTAAGGCTGAATAGTAACAAGGCCATGTTCTTCATTAGTATATCTAAATTAGTAGCATCGGAATTAACAACTTATGGTAGTTCCGACCAACTATAAGTAGATATTATCCTATCAACAACATCGCTCAACTTCTCACCATTGTAAACAACCTTATCGGCATTAACATCTTTTAGAGTCAGAACACCATTCTCGTCAATGTTAAACTGCTCTGCGTTGGGAGTACCAACAGTTTTAGAAACAATAGCCCTAACATCATCCTTGGTGGCGATATCTGTCTTTGTTAAATTATCAAGTGCGGTAAACATTTCCTTGGACATAGCACCATTACTCTCAGCACTTGCGAGGGCCAAGGATAAACCAGTGTTGTCAACATAAGATAGACCATTTGCACTAGCTGCATTAATCTTAATCTCTGTACTTACATTGTTACCAATGTCGCCTAGCGGAATATAAATATGACTCTGACTCTCGTCATTAAATGCCATATCAATATACTTGTCTCCAACCTTTGCCCCCTGATATGGAACATCAACAGTCTCTACAGTTTTCATTATGGCACTCTGTAGAACTTTATCCTTTGGGATATTTACAGAATCCCCAACATATGTGGCTGCGCCATTGACTGTCTTCTTTAGTTTATAAGTTGCAGCAAAGCCATCTTCTGGTATCGCCTGTTTTTCCATAAAATATTCAGGAACAGTTGTTTCATTTGTTGCAGAAACAAACAAACCATCCTCCACTGAAGTTAGAGCATTCCCCTCATGCTGGGAAATAGCTGCCCTTATGTCCTTCTTGCCGTCTGCTCTATCAGTAATAGTAATAGTACCATCGCCGCTAATGAACTCGACCCCACCATGATTTGCCACTAGGTTATCTAATGCACGCTTATCAGCAGCACTCATTAAACCCGCAGCTTCTTGAGAAGCGGTTATACCGACAGCAATTAGATTATTCCCCTTATAAAGGGCACGATATCCAGTCTCTGCATCTTCTATAAAATATAGGGCTAAAGGGTCTTTTTGGGGAAGCGCTTCAAATTTGCGTCTATCATCAGTAAAGAAAAATCTTACATTTTGATTAGCCAAAACCTTTCTCTCCTTTCATAAAAAAATAATATATTTGGAAAAGCTATCTTAGCTTAATCCACATTATAATTTTTCCCAAATATAAGATGAGGTTTTATACTCACTCTCAACAGGATTCCAATTATTAGACTTATCAATATCAAATTCGTACCTTGGTTCTCCCGCCTTATCACTTAATGTGAATGTCAGGATTCCATCTTGTGAATACGCAGGGATATATACGCCCGTGCAAGACGTTCCTCCGATCTGACCAAGATTCTGAGACATACCATCAGAATAGTGGACAATCAACTCTTTCGCCTCATTGACTTCAATTGATACAACATTTATACCAATACTCTTAAGAGTAATTTTATCTCCAATTGGATTGCCATTTGCAATAAGCTGGATATAATTGCCTTCCTCGTTATAGGTAATATTGTCCGCCTTATTTTCATCAATGCGTTGTGCCATTTCACCAACAGCATTAATCATTGCCTCAGCTTTAATGAGCCTTTTGTCAATAGCTCCAAGCGCATCGTCTGCCACAATATCAGACCAAGCAGAAATTGGTAATATTTTAATAATAGTCGGAGAAGTTTTTCTGACCTGTTGGATGCTTTCACCATCAGCATCTAAGCTAACTTTAATAAAAGTTAATTGTACTTCAACATTTCCCGCCTCTTTTGTTAGGTTAGTATCGAATGGGACTTTATACTCTAATTTCTCTTTATACAAAGCATCGGATTTTACTAAAATTTCAGAATGATATTCTCTGCTTACTGGTAAAATATATTCCATCATTACTGTAAAGTCACTCATATCTAATCCTTTATAGCTTGGATCGACAAGAAAGTGTAGAGAATCAACAAGCTTACTACGCTGCATAATACGTTCTTTGACAGAAGTAATTAGCTCGTTGGTGTCATTAAGTAAAATAGTGTACAATCATTACACCTCCTTCTTAATTAAAATCAAAAAAGTCCTCGTCGGGGAAATCCAACGGGGCTGTATCTATTACATGCTTTATTTGTTTTTCTTTCCATTTATCTATAATCTCAGGCCAATAATCATAAAATACAAGCTGTGGCAGTTCAATGAAAGGGGAAAACTCATCTCTAGCCTTATCATCTTTATTTATGCGCGGTTTCCATTTATTTATCTCATAAATTTCATATAAAAACATATCCGCTTGAGTATTAAGAATGGCATATTCAATTTTTGTAGTTGCAAATAAATCAATCTTCTTCACCATTGGATGTCCAAAAAAATGTTGCCTTAATCTATCTTTTAAGTCTTGCGATGTACGCCCAATATAAACAAGTTCATCGCCATAATAAATTCAATAAAGAATGTATATTTTAGAGTTCATGATTTTGCCATTTTTTATAACATTCTACCGTCTCTGGGCACTTTTTAAATACAAATACAAGACAATCATTCTTAGTATTGCAATATAAAATATCCATTAAATAATCTGGGCCAATAGCATTTAAATATTTAAAGGCTTGAATCATATTTGCTAAATAAACAGCATCCCCAGAGTCATATTGTTTCCCAGTAATTGGGCTTATTACATTCATATTTTTTCTCCTTTTAGTCCAAAAAAATAAGGCGTTGAATTCACATGAAGTCAACACCTTATCGTTTTTAATTTTATAACTACTTCATGTTTGGTTTGAAAGCCTCTTTCTTTTTATTTTGCTCCTCCACAACGGGTTTATTTTCAGTGAGAATAATCTTAAGATCGCGCTGAATATCCGCAGAAAAATGGACACGATTAGATAAATCACACTTGGAAAGTGCTTCCTTTGCTTGCGCTTTAGTCAGGAGCTTAAAATTGTAATCTGTGCAAATCTGGAATATATCTTTACAATTTTCATCATGGAAAGAATTCATCCATGCTGGATAATTTCTATAATCCCAGCAATTGCTGCAATAAGAATAGCTAGTCCCGCAACATAAACATTTGCGTTCATATCTCATAGCTATCACTCCTTTACAATTAATTTTGTATTATAGGGGCTCAAATTGAGCCCCTTATTAAAAATTATTCCTCGCTAGGAATAACGATAGAGAACACTATTACGTTTAGACAAGTCGCTACTCTTGCCCGGTCTAATGACCCTTTATCTTTCGATAAAGTACAGACTATATCTTCACCCGCATGTTGCGGGGCACACCACTTCCATAACCAATCGCTTGTTATGTACTTCTCTTAACGAGAATAGTCGTTGAGGTTTTCTCTATTCGAGACTTACCTGCTGATTTCCCATTATTACAGATACTTAGGGTTTAACCATATATCCATCTCATAACTTTTTTCTACTTTCGTAACCATTACGTTTAAGTATATTTCATCTTTCCGCTTTGGTATATGAGCTTTAGGGATTTCCAGCATTTCAATGTGTTATTTATCATATAAATTTCTTTATACGGAGACTATTCATAGAAAACTGCATTATGCAGCGATCATTTCTAATCTCTTTTCCTTATCGCAGTATGCCTGTTGAGCTTTACCGCTGAAGGGGTGAGCACCATCAGTAGCGATAGACCAGTCAAAGTCAGGACTTAGCTTAAAGTTATTGAAGATTATGTATGCGTGGACAAGAGTGGTCTGGTCACAAACGTCACAACCAAGAACCTCCATAATGAACTTGCAACCCACAGGGAATTCAGTAGCGGAGTTAACAACCTCAACAGCATTCTCAGCCTCATAATCATACATTATAAATAGCTCATCATCAGCTTTAAGACCAGTAGGTAGAGCTAAATTGTTTCCAGTAATTGCAAATGCACTTGCAGAAGCAGCCTCGCCCTTAATGAACTTCTTACCAAAGGTACTATCGCCATTTAGCATATAAATCTCATTAGGAGCAGCCTTGGGAGTATGCTTTAAGGTATGAGAGCCTTCGCCATAAACAAAGCTCTCCATAGCAGGAGCGGTAATCTTAGCAGTAGTAGAAGCAACCTTCTTAGTAGTACCAAGCTGCGTTGCCATTAGGTTCATATCAAAAATTGCGTTCTCAGCAGAGAACTCTGCGCTCTTTGCACGATAGAAAGTCGCAATAGGAGTACCAAGAGCGTCAACAGCATCGGTGGACTCAGACGCGCAGTTTAGAGAAACATTCTGCATCTGGTTAATAGAGAATAGGACAGAATCGTCCTTCTGAGATAGAGCAACACCACGGATAACTCTATCAATGACAAAATTGTTAATATCAAAAGCCATAGTAATTTCCTCCTATAAAATAATTTTAATATAAAAAAGACATGATATCATGTCTCTCTTAACCAATTAAGTTCTTGTTTATTTATTTTCTTCATATCAATTGTTCCAGCATAACATCCTGCAAGTAAATGATCCGCATTATGGATAATTTGAAGCCTTGATACGTCATCAAAAAATTCTACGAACCCTTCATTCCTCACATAATCTTTCGTATATCCCATACGAACTTTCACAGATGAAATTAATGGTAATAAATATGATTTAAAAGGTTTATCTTTATTTGTTTGGATTCTCAATCTGTCTTCATCAATGAGAATCTGTTTAGTCGTTTTATTTGCTGCGCGTTCAATTTTAGGCGTAATATTATGGACTTTCCTTAAATAATTTACAATCCTTAGATAAATTAGCTTATCAATTTTTACACCAGACTCTAAATCTGCCAATAAAATATCGCCATTTTCACGATTTTTATATACTTTAAATTTTGTAAAATCTAAATCTCCAAATAGCAATTTTGTTCTTTCAACTGGCAAAGTCGGAGCTAACATCATGAATAATTCAAAATCTTCAATTTCCATCCAATCAATACCAAGATCCCATAACTGAGATTTCATATCTGACGGAATGGCAGTTATAGTATGTATAACGCTAAAATATTGAGCTTCACCAAAATCTACAATCTCCCCAATCGTTGGCTGAGAAATTTTAATCTTATCATTTATGATATAATCATCTCCAAAATATAATTGGAGCTGATCTACATCAAATATATCAGAACTCATATTTATTCCTCGTTACAGCCTTATTCAAAGAATTAGTCCTAGTAAGCTCAAATTTTAAGGTTCGACACGAATAATTAGTATCAGTGACACTTTCTCTATCATATATCAGTTTAGCCTGCATACCAAACATATTTGACCAATTAAAAATATCACGAATTAAATCTGTTATCTTACTTTGTAAAGTCGTTAATTTCACAAAGAGTTGCCAATGCAACTTTTCTATAGCTTTCACTATAGCAGAGACTATTTCATAACCCTTAAAGGGTTCCCTCCACTGTCCTCACTTGAGGCGCTTAGTCGTTGAACTTTACTCTCTTAATTTTATATATATTTCCAAATAAACCCACGCACAGGTTTATTATTTTTAATACATTTACCTAAATAGCTATTATCTATCCCAATAAATTTAGACGCAGATACTACGGAATCAAATTCTTGAAGCAGATATCCAGTATTAATATCATATTGCCCAATCCTTTTTAGTTGTGCGCATTTAGGTGTTTTCCCCTTTTTTGAAGCACTCATCTTTTCTCTAGATTCTTGAGATACAACCTTGCCTTTATTACCAATGCTAATTTTAGCTTTAGATTCATCAGAATGTTTTCTTCCTTTGTTCATCTCGGAGACAATTGCTAAAGCTGCCTTTTGTGCGTCGGAAAGGGGTTTACCACACTTCCCTTTACTGATATTTTCTTTATGTTCATCCGAAAAAATCTTCCCCTTATGTGCTTCACTTAGTTTATTTTTATGTTCTTCAGAAAAAGGTACGCCTTTATGGGCCTCAATAGTTCTCTGTTTAGCCTTTTCGGAACAAGGTTGTCCAATTCTTGCCGTGCTTATTTTCTTTTTAGTCTCATCCGATAATTTTCTTCCAGACATGGCTTTGCTAATTGCCTTTCTTGCCTCTTCATATTCTTCTGGCGAAAGCTCATATCTGATTTGGTCTTTATTTCTTGGGAACGCCATCATAGTCCATGCTAAAACCAATTTATTATTATCTGGATGCTCTGCGACAAGCAATTTATGGGCAAGAAAATGTTCTCTTGCAAAAAGATCAATTAAATTATCATCTTCATTGTTTCCACCCATACATTTTGGAATAATATGATGTCTCTCATGATATTCATCTGCACAAGCAAATCTTCCACGAGTATTTAAAATATTTTGTATAAAATCTTGATATGTAATTTCCACAAAAACACCTCCTTCTTTAATTTTGTATTGTTAAATAATTAGAAATATATAAAATTTTAGAGTCTTAGCTGCTCGTTGCCCAATCCACCTACTTCTTAAAGCATTCACATTTGACCTTTTGGTCTATGTTGTAGCAAGATGGCTCTAAGGGGTTTCGAGCAATTCAAAGGGTTTGCTATATGCATTGCTGCATAAAGGGGCTATTAATTAACCCAAGTAAATCATGCCGTTCAATCCCGTATGGGGTTTTAATGTCATCTGCATGACAGAATACAACAAATTGGATATATTGAATCTTCATTACTGAATTATCACGATGGTCTTCCATATCATCTACGCTAAAACAAATAAAATTTTTTGCAACATCTTGCACGCCCGGAATACGAATATAAGCAAAAATATTATTATTTAAATAATCATCTGGGCTAGATGGATCTAATTCGTGGTTATTTAAAACCTCAATGACATCAGGATCTGATGTAAGCTTTTGCCTGATTATACGTTTCATCGCAGAAACGTCATCATCAACATTCTGCATATCTCGAATCATTAACTAACCACCTCCATCTTTAAATCAACAGTATATTGCTCCAAGGCATCCTGTGCAGAAACTATAATTATCTTTCCAACCATGTTATATAATTGTAAACATCTTAGTTTCAAAGCGTCAAGGTTATCATCCGCAGGAGCGACATGTATTTGAAATATCTCTTTATTATCAGATAAACAAGTAATCGCACATCCATCAACCTTACTCGAAGTTGCTATGTCATCATCAAACTTCAATGGACTTAATACGATATTATTTGGGCAATCATCTGCTAAACTTACATCCCAAGTAACACCAGTAAAACTCAACACCATCGAGCATAATAATTTGTCATTATCCATATATGATAACTTCCAAGTAGGCTTTTTAGTTATATATTCTTGCTTATTAACATCCCAAAACATTGCAGTTAAGGTTTTAGAGCCGCCACCGACACGTAACGTAGCGTCTTTGCCATTATAAATAATTTTACCGCGTGGCAGTTCGGGTTTAGGCATCTCAATACCTGCATCAATATATTTAGGTTCCTTAAGGGGACATGTCATACATGCCTCTGGTTTGGGCAGCACACGATCTGCTACTGTACACCAATTTGCTATGCCATATTTCCCACAATCCTCCTGAAGCGTCGCCAGTTGTTGTGCAAAGGTTAACTTGGTTATTCCTATAGGTTGCACAGCTTCAACCTTTGAAACTCTCCACGCAAGAGGAATCTCTCGTCCCACATCATTGATAAGAACGCGCTGACCATAATTAAGAGTCTGAGTATAAGGGGTTGTCGGCATCCAAAATTTATTCTGATTCTCCACACTGGTAGTAAGATAATCTGTCCATTCACCACTATTGTAAGAGTTTTGATTTCTTAATACTCCGAATACTTTATACACTTTATCATTATAAACCCATTTCAAAGTCCAATTACACTTGAGAATATAATAAAGCGGAAATTGTGGCCTATCATCATAAGCCACAATTAACCATCGCTCTAAAACATCATTATTATCAGGAATGTCCACATAAGCCCCAATTGGAACTTGCACATGAGGACGAAACTGAAGATAATAAGGAACCTCATCCTTTGTAATATTATAATATGATTCAACTAAATACTTAGCATCAAACTCTTCATTATATATATCACTCGGAGCATGTGTAATAATTACTCTTCGATAGGCTGGATCACGCATAAATGTTGCATCAATCACCATATCAGATTGTTTTAAATAAGCCTTATTTTGAGAACCCCCTTGACGAGCCATACGAGCTTTAAAAGCATCTAACATTACCTATCACCATCCCCTAAAGAATTCACTAAATTAGCTGCATCAAGTATGGCCTTTCTAAACTGTATAGGTTCAGAACGTGCTGTCTCTAAACAACTAATAATAGATAATACCTCGGGTTGATAATTAAATAATTTATTTGACCCGCCAACTTGATTAATTAAAGTCTGCAAATGCGCATCTAAAAAGGGGTCATTATTTTCCTTTTGATATAAACACGAAATAATGGCCCCATAAAAATATTTCTTTTGCGCTTGAATTTGATTAGAAGGGATTTCTCCATAAATACTATTCATTGATCATCCCTCCAAATATGAATTATTACCATAAGTATAATCACGATGAAGTTTTTGAGCTTCAAGCTTTAGCTTCTCATCTCTAGTCTCAAGGCTAGATAAATGAGCGGCTTGGGAGTAATCTATTATATTTCTCAATTAAGTCGTTAATTTAATTGAGGTTTATTTAAATTTTATAACTTTTACAAAATTCTAAATATTTTTGATATTTTCTATCTAATTTTAAATCAGCATCTTTATACATCCAAGATAATATTTTGAAACTTGATCTATTTCCTTTTGTTTGTAATACCACAGTATTTTCATTGCATTGTTTAGGATGCTTAATACTATTTTTACAAGACATATTAGATAATACGGCAGATAAATTCTTACAAAAATCTATAGTTCCACAAATTTGCGTTTCACATTTATTTCGTTTATTATCATACCATACACATCCATCGCCATCAAAGTAACCCCTCACAAAATGAGGAATTAAATCTTCAGAAAGAAATGTTGGCCACAACAATTTTAAGCTTTTAGCGTTAACCATTCCAAGACGTTCTAATTGTTTAGACATATATTCATCATTAATACATAAAATGTATTGATTTTTATGTTTAGAATTATTTTTATGCTTTTCAACAAAACGTATAGGGCCTTCATAATTAAGTTCTTTCTTAATCAATTCTAAAATAGGCAGATCTTCTTCCTGCAAAGAAAGTGTAATAGAATTATGAGATAAATAATTGCATCCATCGGCATATAACAACCCAAGAATATATGCTTTATTAGGGGTATTAATAAAATCAAAGTAATGTTCATTTAATGCATAACGCCGATTACATTCACTATAACTACGCTTTTAATCCCATTTCTCTTTAATATCTTCCCAATACCATTTTCTGATACTTTCAAAGCGTCACATATTTGCTGTTGAGTATAATTAGATTGATATAAATATATAACCCTATTATTTAACTCTTGAGAAAAAGTGTTGTATTGCCTATCAACTTGATAAAATTTTAAAATTTCACGAACATTAGATTCCTCAGTTTTAAATTGTTTAATAATATCATCAATATTCAAACCTTGCTGATACATTTTAATTATCAAATTTATTTCTTCTTCTGTAAAATAGTTCATAATCAATTTCCTCCTAAAAAATTGCATTATAAAAAGATAGTAATCGTGTGTTAGGAGCACTACGAAACGGTGGCCAAACCGCTGTCCTATCTATTTTATACTCATTTAAATAAACTTTCTCATACTTTCATATGAGTATAGACTATATCATTCACCATATTTGTTTACACAAACTTAGGGTCTCTCACTTCGGACACTTGTCCTACGGGTATCTCAACCCATAGCCGTTGAGGGTGAAACTCATCATTTCTTCCCTGCTGATTGCCCAATATGTAAACTTTTCAAACCATAACACATAGACATATCTCATTCTTTTGCTTTGGTATTACATCTCTAAGGGGATTCCAGCATATTCGAGAGAATACACTACAACGTTTCCATATGTAGCGAACCAAGTGTGAATACACTTCAATTTTTCTTCTTTCCCACCAAAAACTTGCTTCGTTATTAAAGCGGAATTTAATTGAGGAGCTAACCATTCACGAGCCATCATCACTGCAAGAATTTCTTTTTCAATATCAAGCAGATCAATATTAAAAGTTCTTAACTCATCATCCCTATCAGACAAATCATTCTTACATTTCCTGAATTTAGAGATAGCACCTACCATCCACTCATGAAACATAGTATCTGCATCTTCCTGTGAAATCTCGGCTAATTCAAAATCCGTCAAATATCTAGCGCAACGATTATAAATTTCATCATAGGTGGTCATGCTACTACCTCCTATTATTCAATCATTAGTCTTAGTTCTGTTCCAAGAGCTTCATCAATTGCCTTAATCTTAGCAATACTATCTAAAGAGCCATCACGAATCTTTTCGCCAGCAATATTCTTAACTGAATCTCTAAACCCAACAGGAAGATCACGAAGTTTCTTCTTAAATTGATTAAGAGGTAGGGTAAAGAGACTATCTATATCAATCTCCGCTGCCTTATTATATATGGCCTTTAAATCTGGCCACTGTTCAAGAAGTTCCTCGTCCTCAATTACAAAATAAGGATTCATTAGATATGCAGACCTAGTAGACCTAAGAGCCTGAAGATCTTGAAACTCTACTTCGGTAGTATCTCCGTGATTTGCCCAAATATAAAGAAGCTTTGACTTCTTACCGGGCAATAGCAATTCTCCGTAAGTAACAGATTTACACAGAATAAGATCATCTTGTGCAAATTTGCGAAGTTCTGTCTTTTTAGGCTTTGCAGCCACTGCTTCATTATTAGCAACAGCTTCTGACTGCTCAATAGGGGCAGTTGCCTTTTTAGTTTTTGTATTTGCCATATTAATTTCTCCTTTTATCCTTTAATCTTATTAACCAGCTATGATCTTCCACATACCAAACTTCTGGTTGGTGATAACACCAATGCCCATCTTGGTCTGTACCTCGTAATCATATGTCATCCGTTATGTTTAACAATCTTTACTTTCAACTTTTATCCACGATAGTGGTTCACCAGTAATTGGATGTTTACCGGTATATTTTAATTTCCCATTTGCACAACTTGTAATGTGGCATCTATTAAAACCATATTTATCTGCAGCTTCTTTTGCTCCCCAAAATATCTCATTTAATTCTGGGCAATAAATAGGAACAATGGCCCTAGGATTATTTTTACCACTTACATTTGAATGATTCTCTGACATTTTCTTTCTTGTTTCTTCAGATATAATTCTTTCATGATTAGCCTTCCCAATTTTAGCCTTATGTTCTTTTGTAAACTCTCTTCCTTTAAGGGATTTGCTAATTTTCGCTCTCGTTTGCTTCGACATTGTTTTTATACTACGAGAACCTCCCGGCTCAATATTATATCCAAAATCTTCATTGTCAGATTTATAAAGTAATATATAGAATCTCTCTCGTTCATCCAAATGAGTAATGTCACATTCTTCTATGATATTAAATGTAAAATTTTCAAGACCATATTTATTTACTGCAAATTGCAAATGTTGGTTTTTATGTTT
>ENA-OOXM01001646-OOXM01001646.1-human-gut-metagenome-genome-assembly--contig:-NODE-1646-length-16146-cov-10.518240_pt1 | contig 16146 bp, 7 predicted proteins | sample MGYA00241589_ERZ501347 | MGnify/ENA primary metagenome ERZ501347 (study PRJEB25962, sample SAMEA2042832) | human gut metagenome | biome: human gut; feature: human-associated habitat; material: faeces...
TCAATCAATATACCATCACAGTCAAACCCGAAAACGGCAAAGCGGATATTACCATAACGCAGGATTACGGCACACCAATTACCGCTCCTGCCGACCCGACAAGAGAAGGATATACCTTTATCGGCTGGGGCAGGGAAATTCCCACGACCATGCCCGCCGAGGATATGACTGTCACGGCGCAGTGGAAAGACATCGAAAAGCCCACGGGCGAAATGAAAATCAGCGAGAACAGTTGGAAAGCGTTCCTCAACAACATCACATTCGGTCTGTTCTTTAAGGACACGCAAACGGTTACGATCACCGCAGTCGACAACAGCGGTGAGACGGTAACGATTGAATATCGGCTGTCAAATAAGGAATTGACAAAAGCGGAGCTTGACGGCATAACCTTCACAGCGTACACCGCACCCTTCGGCATTGACCACGATAACGAATACATTATCTATGTCAGACTGACCGATAAGGCGGGCAATACGGACTACATCTGCTCGGACGGCATTGTGCTTGACGGCACAAGCCCGGTTATCACCGGCATTGAGGACGGCAAAATCTATTGCGAGGCACAGACGGTCACCGTTGACGAAAAGTATGTGAACACCATCACCGTAAACGGCACGGAGGTCACGCTTGACGAAAACGGCAGCTTTACCCTTGCTCCGGCAGACGGCGGGCAGAACATCGTTGTCACCGACAGGGCGGGCAACACCACCGAGATGACCGTAACGGTCAACAACGGTCATACCGGCGGCACAGCCACTTGCACCGAAAAAGCGGTATGCGAAGTCTGCGGTAAAGCCTACGGAGAGCCTGACCCGAAGAACCACACCGACTTAAAGCATATCCCCGCCAAAGCGGCGACCGAGGATGCCGAGGGCAACATCGAGTATTGGTACTGCAGCGGTTGCGGAAAGTATTACAGTGATAAAGACGGCACCAAGGAAATCACCAAAGCCGACACCGTAACGGCGAAGCTGCCGAAGTCTCCTCAGACCGGCGATATAAGCAACCTCATGCTGTGGATCGCACTGCTGTTTGTAAGCGGCGGTGTTCTGACAGGTGTAACGGTATTTGATAATAGGAAAAGGCATTCCGTCAAATAATCAGAGATAAGTAACAATTAACGAACCATCATGGAAACATCGCAAATACGGCACAGAGGGCATAAAAACCGCTGTGCCGTATTTATTTCCTTGGCGACTGTTTTGGGGAAATAAGCAATTTCTCGGTCATAACCCAAAAATTTTTTGCCGGATTCCATGTATACTGTGTATTTCACACTTATGCCTTTTTCACTTTTGCTCCGGCAGCTGATACACTGATATCAACAGATACCAAATACAGCGAGGTAATTATGAAAACAAAGAGAAGCCCCTAACAATCCCTCATGCGGCTTAAAGCACAACATAGTGCCATAAAAAGCGGCGCCCTGCCGTTTTCAAGCGACAAGGTGAAAAAAATGGAACAGATATTTAATGCATTTTATGGGTTCACTGTAAACAGTGTTGATTTAGATGGAGATGTAGCAGCTGATATGGCTGAAGTGTTCTTAGATTATAAATATCAATGCTTATTATAAACGATTGCTGCAATTTTGTCATTCATTTCAGAGTGGAAAAACAGATTTAAAAAATAGACAATGAGTTTGGAATGTGCTACAATCCAATGTAGTACACAGATGTTAGAGTATTGCTTGGTTTGAAAGGAATAGACAGAATGATAGCAATTATAGATTATGATGCGAATCATTTTCAATATTTCCTTTAAAATAAGGACTTTTAACCGTGTTTATGTATTATTCTTAGTTTTTACTAAATATTTACTAATTAAAATGTCTTAAATGCGTATAAAATAGCTTCTTTTAAAATGGTAAAAAATAGGGTATACAGATTAATTTCTGTATACCCTAAAATTTTATATATCAGTTGCGTCTTTAAATACATCGAGCGTTTTTAAGAAATCATATGCTGCTTCAACAGACATATCTGGATCATAACTTGTCTCATATGTTATAGCCTTTTGATATGGAACAAGAATCAATCCTTCTTTTTCTTTTTCTCTGATGTCGTTATTAATACATGATACGACAATAATTGAATTATGGCTGTTTGTATTAATAATAACGCTCTGTACTCTATGATATGACGTTACAATACCGTCATCTTGCATAATATCTTTTGCTAATGCCATTCTTTCACCGCCTTCCTACGATAAAACAATTTTGCCCGACCACCTTACGCCACAGACATCATTATTGACTGCATTGGTTGTTGTTGAAATAGTTACAACAATATTAAATCCACCTTGTGTTGCACTGACAGAATAACTAGAAGGCTTTACGTATTTTGTAGCACTAGAACCATATGTATATTTACCTGCCTGTCTAATCATTAACCCATCAACGCTTATTGCACTTACGGTTGGACTACCTAATATATATCTCGAACATGGTACAAAGAAACAAATATTAGTAGAGTTATTTGTAATATAACCAGCAGTTGCAATCTCAAAATCCAATGTATCACCCTTGCAAACATAAGGTTTAAAAGTAGTATTATTTGCTTTAGTTGAAGTTATATTCACAGTATTGCCCATAAGAGTAACATTTTTTGATGTATCACTTTTAATTATCCATTGTGAATTTGTAGCATCATAAATACCTGCATTATTTCCTTCTGAAACTCCTAAATAAACTTTTCTTGTTGTATTGTCAGCTGCGTAATAAGCATAGTTGTCTTGAGCTACTTTATTGGTTACAAGAGCATTAAACGTGGATTCACCTTTAACAGTCAATGTTCCATCCGTAGAAATAGAGGTATTTGTTATATATGTACCATTTTCTTCTAAACCATCAGTAGTAACAACTGAACCAGGAGAAACCACCGTTATTTTATTGTTGCCAGACATAATGAATCTTCTTGGACTTAACTTTACCCAATAACTCACAACCTCTTGTTTTTTATAATCCCATTCTTTTAGTATCAACCCATCCGAACGATTATCACATAATATCCCCACCCCATGATCAGATATAACTGTTGCGGCTCCAATATAACCAGTGTATGAATTATAATCCTCTTCATAATGAGCATTACGTTTTTGATAACTACATAAACCATATAGTACACTATCGTCATATAAAGCATAACCAATCCCTCCATTGACTGAACCAATATTGTAAACACTGGTTATGTAATTACCTGCAAAATCAGGATCTTCTTTTACAGTATTTTCACTATAAATACTAGGTGCAGCCTCGAATTGTCTTGCTAGAGAATATATTCTATTGTTAGCCAATGACCATCCACCAATACTACCACCTTCTATTTCGGCGGTAGCACCCTTCAGTGTTGCACCAGTAATAGTTCCAGTTGCTGTTATATCTTGTGAAAAAATTGTATTAATATTAGCAGTATTACTAAATATATTTTCGGCATCAAGTTGTTTGGTAGTAATACTGTTTGCTGTGATTTTGTCGCCATCTATACTACCAGTTGTAATTTTTCCACCATCAATTGTAGTAGTGCCATCCGTGTAAATGTTCTCAACCGATATATCTTCGGGTGCAGGTGACCAAGATGTAGCAACACTGCCGTATTCCATTTTGATTTTTTGTACACTGATTGTATGCCCAGTGTTATTATTCGTTGTATATACGGCTACTCCATAACGGTATTCGTTATACGTCCCCCATGAACCTGATGTCAGTTTATCCAATGTCAATATGAAACTCAATGTACACCATTTATCATTTTGACGTGTTCCTGATAAATACTTTAAATTATTCCCTGAACCATCAATATAACAGTTTGCGTATACCGATCTAAACCAAGTCTTAAATCCGTCATTTGATCCGTAAACTTCACAAGCTATAAGATAGTTCTTCGGGGAAGTTGCAAGGTCGTCCGCTTTCGCATCTAACGAAATAACAACTTGCTTACCAGATTGTGCATTATCTGTAGCATCAACATTAGTAATAAGCCTTATTGCATTCCAATTACCATTACCAGTTCGACTAGCCACACCAAAATTATCAATTCCTGTAGACATAGCCCAATCACCATTCGATGTGGTTATATTCCCAAAATTCTTAGTTGCAAGAAGTAGATTTGTACCACCAATCCTAGTATTTGTAACGGTCAAATAACCATTGAGATTAACTTTGTTTGCATCAATAGTAATTTCTTCAGCAGTTTGATTAATTGCAGATATTACTCCATCTTTTTTTACCGTGACTTTAAGACTTTCCGAATTTTGTTCGATTTTACTCTCTGCCAATGAAACCCGACTTTCAACTGCTTCATTTTGTTTTTTTGTCGCATAAGTTTCACTTACGGTAGTCTTAAAACCATCAAAATCTTGTTTAAATGATGTTATCACCGTTGAATTATTAATACTATCATCAACACCATCTTTGAAGGTTTTATTGGAGACAATAGAACTAATTCCTTCATTAGTAATTGCGAAATCCGTTTTATCTCCGTCACCACTTACCAACCATTCAAAACCTTTAGCTGTTTGTTCAGATTTTGTATAAATCGTTTTGAGCGTTACAGGATTTCCTTCAGAATCTAATATCTGAGTATCTTGTCCTACGATAGAAGTCACCTTATCGTTTGTTTCAGTTTTTGTGTAATAATTACTCTTTAATTCTTTATATACATCTTCTGATTTATCAGCAATCCATTCAGACGTAGTTTCATCATAACATTTTAGCAATTTATTGTCAGAGTCGTACCATAAATCACCATTCTGAGGATTAGAAGGAGCATTAGGACTAACCGTAATGTCTTTTCCTGTTTTTGATATAATAATAGAACCAGTAGTAGAACCATTTTTATAAGAAACCTTGCATATATATTTTGCACCGTTTGTAAAATCCGAACCATGTATAGTATATGTGTTATTTGCTTGATTTTCGACCAAATTTCCGTTTTTATACCACTGATATGTAAATGTTCCAACTGCCTCATTTAATGTCCCTATATCGTAAATAACTGCCGTTAAAGTAGTTTCCTGTAGGTCAGATATAGAAGTACCATTACTAGAATCAATTGACACCGTATATAGCATCTTTCCTTCAACCGCATGAACGCTTTCCTGCATTTCGGTCAAAACAGTATTTAATGTTTGAGTTTTATCATCAAAATAAACATTTGAAGAAGATACACTTAAGCTACCGTTATCGTTAATACCTTCAACAACACTATCAATGTTCAACGCATCTTTAGAAATTCCTGAATAATTCGTATCTTTCCTTTTAATCATATTATCAACAATAAGACCGTCAGGAACAGCGTCTTGTGTAATGCCATCTGGTGATATTAATATATCTCCATTCTTATTCCTCATAATGAAGGATACATTATTTTCTCCGTCAATACCAAGTTGGATATAAACAGTGCCATCGGCTTTAACAAATTGAATTGTATTTGCGTTTATTTGAATTTTGTTGCCGTTCTTATCCGTACCAATCGTCATAAAATCAGTAGTAGTATTAGTGGCAAATATATCTTCAGCAGTAATATGTCCAGCAATAAGATTTTTGACAAATTCGAGATTTACAGTTTCGACAACAACATTAGAAACAACTGCATTAATTTCATCTATTTTGGCATAATCTATAACTGCGTTTTTAATTTGAGCATCACTTGCAACAATAGAATCGAGATTAGCGGAAGATATTTTATCATTGAATTTTCTTGAATTTAAGATAAATTTAAGCAGGTCATCATAGTTATTATCAGAATCTTTACTATCAGAGCTGCCATAAGAAATACTATTTTTTGAAGAAGAATACGAAGCATCAAATAAAGTAGATAAATCGCTACGAGTACCACGACTTATAATCATATTTGCAAAATTAATAGATAAGTCATTATCACGTTTACATGGATTAAATGAAATAGAAGTAATTCTTAATTTTTCTTGATGAGATTCTGTTGTTTCAAGCCTGATGAAGTTTCCTACCTCAACTTCACTATGCCAAGATTTAAACTCTGGAAGATTAAATAGATTATCAAGATTACAAGAAAAAGAATACTGCGGTCTTGATCGTTCGCTAAGTTCTGTCTTAGCTTCATCAAGAAGTTTTAATTCTTCATCTATTTTATCTACTTGCGTCATAATTGTAGTAACTAAGAAATTTTCATTTTCGTAATCGCTTTCAATATACAACATTGATAATACTTTCAATTCATGTTCAGTAAAACCAAAATCTGAATTTTTAATATTAACCGAAGCAGCAATAGTATTCATCTCGGTTTGTGCTGAATCCATTTTAGCTTGATAAGTATTAACTTCTTTTGTTAATTTGTCGTATTGAGCAGAAGCACCATCATAGTGTTCTTTCGCTTTTGCATATTGTTCATGAATTGTATCATAGGTAGTTTGATTAATATATTTTTTTTGTTCATCTTTGGTAAGTTCACTCCATGCTTTTTCGTAACCTTTTGCTGATTGCATCTGATTATCAAAAGTTTCCATCATAACTTTTAATTCATTTGTACCATACAGCTTCCAATCATATTTCCAACCATCCAGATAATCCTTTTTATCATCATCTGGTAATAACAAATTTTCTTTTGCAATCTTAATATTCGGGATAATCCATTCGGTATAACTTTGATAATCTAACCAATATATAGAATTTTTTAAGGCATCTATATCAAGATTACCACTAGCATCAGTAAATTCTTTTTCGATTGCCTTTACTAAATCTTCAAAATAAGCTTGTTCTCTATCAAGTTCATCCTTTGAAAAGGTGTTCCAATCATATTCGAGGCTGTCGAGTGGAACAAGATTAATTATATTATCACGAGATTCTTGGTTAGAAATAAATTCTTTAATCTTATTTACATATTCCGTTCTTTTTTTCTCTCTGACTTTAATCCAATTATTATACTTTTTTATTAAATCTTTAGAAAGGAATCTTTCATTCATAAAATATGACAAATCCTCAATTTGAGATTCGCCAAAATTAACTTGTGCAATATCTAAATCATCACTACCAACAACGGTAAATTTTGTATAAATCTCATCAGTCGCCTGAGTAATATCTGTTGAAGACAACAAGTTTCTATACCCAATGATAACACCCGTGTCTTCACCAAGGTTTTCGCCCAAATAAGCATTTATTGTTCTATTAATTGTATTGAATTGAAAAATACACTTGAACGCATTAGATACATCCTGCATAAGAAAAGAATAGATGTCTTGATTTTCAACATCGAAATAATACTTCTTTGTTTGAAGTAATTTATCAACACGACCAACTTTCCAATTACCATCAAGTTGATTACATATAATATCAAGTAAACTATATCGTGAATCATCAGGATTGTAGAATTGAATAAAATTGATTGTATGACCAAAAGCATCAATATTTTCAGGGTATAATCTTTCATAACTTGATGTTTCACCAGTATTTATTTTGAATTCTTTTATATCCTTAAAAGATAATTCATATTCAAGAGATTTGCACGAAACAACTTTTTTCTCCATACCATCTGAATAAGATATTTCGGGTTCAGAACTAACAATGAATTTCCCCAATTTTGGTAAAACAATTTTGCTCAATAAATGTATATTGTCATATCCTTGTGCGATAACAGCTTCTCCATTATCATCATTAACATATTTTTTAATCTCAAACTCCAAGCTGTCATAATCTTGTAAATTATGTTCAAACTTAACAGTATCTTTATCAATCGAAATAAGGGGACAAATAGGGACTTCATCAATTCCAAGAAGATTAATTTGAGTCGTTTCAATTTCTCCCCAATCATTATAATTAAAATTCATAAGGTTCACCTGCCTTTATCGGAATTTTATAATCTAACGTTATATCACATGCATGATCGGTAATAATTGTATTTGTTCCATTAACAAGCTTTAGCCAATTCATATTACCAGTGTCGCTCCAACCCAAATCAGAAAACTTATAAGAATCGCTTTTAATAATCATACGTTCACAATCAATTACCGCTGGAATACCTTTATATAAATTTATATTCATTGCTGAATTAACAGCATTATTATTCTTAATCAATAAATTAATCATATCCTCGTCACCAGTCCAAGATAGAGTGATTGTAGGGTATATATAATCGTCAACATCTGAATCAATTTCAAATGTATGTTCTGTTTTATCACTACTTAATGATAAAGTGTTTTTAATATATCCATAAGGTGTATCAGGCGAGAAGACAGTCTTTAAAATAACAATACCTCCGTTACCAATTTCATAAGTAACGTCTGTAAAATGACCTTTGTAAAATATATTATTTTGCTCATTTCCCTTACAATCTTTATATATAATTTCAAGCTCACTTGAATATTTACAAGATGTAAGCCATGAGTTGATTTTCCTTTTTTCTATTTCTGAAAAAACTGTATTATCTTTTTTAAACATCTGTAAATTGAACGAGAAGTCATTGTTAAATACAGCATACGAATAAGACGGGAAGAGATTAATATCGGAAATAACTCCTTTTGTGACGGTACGAGTTAAACCGCTGTTGTGAGTATCTGTATTATTGGTAAAAACGACTGCATTAAAATCTTCACTGCTTTTACCCCTATACTTAATTTCAAAATACATAATGATGTCTCCTTTCAAAAAAATAGAGTGTGAGAGTAGTTCCCACACTCTAAAAAATTATTTTCTTAAAGCACCCGATTTCTTCAAATCAACATAAATATCCCTTTGAACTTGTTTGCTAATATTAGGAATTTCCTTTTTAATAGTGTCCCAAGTTACACTATCAACATTTCCGTCCACATTGAATTGGATATTAACATTAGGTTGCATAACAGAAGAAGGTGGTATAACAGGTGTTTTTATAAGCCCTTCCATAATATCAACCGCATGAGGCATAAGCTCGGTGAAACGTTCAGTAAGAACAGTTTCATTCGGATTAATACTAGCAAGTAGGCTATCACCATTCTGCTTAATTATGCCGCTTAAATCACGGGCAACACCACCACGAGAGAATCCTTTTAGATTTCCAATAGTAGTGTCTTTTAAATCAGAAGGTAACTTAGAAGAATCTATACCATAATACTTCATAAGTTTACTAAGATGTTCAAATATACTATTATAACTATCAGCATATAAACTATTAGCTTTGTTTATTATTTCAGCTTGTTTATCAAGATTGGTTTTAAGTTCCTTTACGCTGTCATCGAAGTTTTCCTGAATTTTGGTTGAAAAGTCATCAAGCCCATTAACAACAATATTGATTTGGTGATCTAACTGTGTATCTTTCAAATCTTCTTGTTTTTCATTCAATTCTTCTTGAAGCTCAAGAAGTTTCTTTCTCTTTTCAAGGGAGTCTTCCATTGACTGCATTGCTGCAATCTGAGTTTCGAGCGACTGAATATCCTTCGTTTTGGTCTTGATAGTCTTATCATAATCGTAATATTCTTTCTTCTTCTGAAGTGCCTCGGAACGTGCATCAATTTCCTTATTGAGCGCATCAAGGATAGCTTGTCCTTGTTCCTGATATATTTTAACAATTTCATCGCTTGCAGACTTGCTTTCAGACACAGCATTCCACATATCGGATATGTACTGACGCATATCATCAGCATATTCTTCTTCAGAATATCCTATATCGTTATTACCGTTATTATATAATTTTTGCGCTTCCTGAATCTTGTTCTGGATATTTTCTATCTTTGACTTTGCAGCATCAATATTTTTGAGTGATAAACCAAGAGCAGCTTCACCATTCTTGGTAAAAGCACCTTTATCATCAAACATAGTATCGGTATCATTAACAAGACCAAGGAATGAGCTTAATCGTTCTTTGAGAAAGTCTATTTTTGTCGCCATTTTTTCAAATGGTTTTATATATACCTCAGAGCGTAAAGTGTCTTTTAAGTCTTCGTTTGATTGCTTTAAGCTATTAATTTTAGATTCATTTGAAGCAATAGCATCTGTCCATTCTTTCCATTTATCCGAATTTACTGATACGGTTTCCAACTGTTCCTGTAGCCATTCGTTTTCAGAAATATATAACTTTTCAAGTTGTTTGTTGGTGTTTATCTGAGAGGTATAATCTTCGGCTTTAATTGCTTCATTAAGTTTTTGCTTTAATGAAAGAGCATTAGAAAGTTCAGTCTGCTTATTAGTCAATGTCCCAATCTGATATTCAAGTCTTTGGAATGGAATCTTATTAATCGCAGCATTAGTCTCGTTTATGTCTGACTTGGCTTTGTAAATAGAAGAGTCAAGTTCCTTAATTGTCTTAGCTAATGCAAAATAATCATCACGTTGTAATTCCCCAGCTTCGTATTGTTTCTGAATCTTGTTCCAATCAAGTTTGCTTCTTTCTTCTTCTAATTCAGCGAGTGCATCTTTTTGAGCCTGTAATTGATCCTTATAAGCGTTCTCTTGGTATATAGAAGTATTGGAATATCCCATTGACTTACGGTAATCAAGATAAGCACTTGCCCTAGATGACTTAGAATTAAAATAATCATAATTAGTCTGATACTGGTTAATTATGTTATCCCACTTAGTCTTAGTGTTCTCTTGAACAGTACGATGGTATTCTGCGGAAGCTTTTTCGGCTTTTTCATAAGCCTTTTTCTGTGCGGTAAGAGCATTGTTATAGTCTACAATTGTCTTATAACCTTCTCTCGTACTAGAAAATTGTGTAAGATAATCGCCCTTTTTCGCTTTTTTATTAGCCGTTTTAAAAGTATCATAAGCTTTCGTTCGAACTGCTGTCCAAGCACTGTTAAGATTCGCGTTGGCTTCCTTGAGAGCAGCATCATTGGCTGCTTTTATGTTTGCAGACTGTTTTTCTTGCAAATCAATATTCTTATTCTTTGAATCAGCCATATTAAGACTATTATATTTAGTCTGTAAGAGTGAAAGATTATTAGAATATTTTTCAATCTTTTTAGAAGCATTGTCTAATGGAAGATTCATAATACTCTTAGACAATTCTGCATTAGAGAGAGTAAGTTCCTGAATTTTATCCTGGTTGTCTTTAATCTGCTCATTATAAGTATTCCATGCATCAGAACCTTGAGCTACCGTCTTTTGGAGTGATCTATATTTGGCAATTGCATTATCATAAGTCTTTATTTGCTCCATATTCTTAGATTGCTCATACCTATAATCCGAAGCAGTATTAGCAAAATCAGACCATGTGGCACGAATAGACACAAATTTCTCACGAAGATCAAGAAGCTTTTGCTGTTTTTCAATTTGCTTGTTATAATGGTCAATTACCTTATTAGCATAAGTATCTTCTGCCGATTCACGCTCATCCTCAAGCTGATCGATTGTTTCAAGAGATTGAATGTAATTATTCCAATAACCTTGAGCTTCGGAAATTTTATCAGCCGTAGCAGAATCAACGTTTTTGTCAATTTTATACTTACCACTCTTAATTTTATTCTTCCATTCAGAAGACAAACCTACACCATTGAAATAATGGAGATATGTCTGTCCAGCAGTCTTATTAGCCGAAATCTCAGAATTAATTTGTGAAAGATAATCTTTAAACTTCTTTGCAGCTGAATTAACTGTAAATGTCTTTTCAAATTTCTTTTGAAGCTTATCGGTTATTCTTGATATTGCTTCAAGCTTAACCTGTATCCAGTCAAAATCGGAATTAGAGCTAGAAGAGGAAGAAGAATCTTTCGAACCGTTAGGATTTATATTAATATTATCTGTACCGTTAATTTTCGCGCGGATTTTAGCTAAAATATCATCAAATTCACCCTGCGCATTGTCTTCAAGATATTTCCAAGCTTCACTCGCCATACCTGCGGAACTACCAGAACCCTTGGTTTTATTATCCTTGGCATTTTGAAATTCTTGCATTGCTTCGGTAGCATAACCAAGTGCTTCAACATAATCAATGATAGCAGTTAAATCCTTGGTAAAATCAAGTTCTGTGCCATTAATGAGTTGCTTCTTTAAAGCTAACTTATCAAGTGCGGCAGTGACTCCTTCTGTATAACCTCTTGCAAGAGCAAACTGGTGAATTTCATTTGCAGTAGCTTCTCCGACTTCTTTGCTTTTTTCGGCAAGAAATTCATCAGAAGCGGCGAGAGCCTCTTTTCTATCTTTGGCAGCTTTATAGACAATTTCATCAGCATTTTGTACGCCCCAGCCTTTAAGCTGAGTAATATAAGCACCTTTATTTTCTTCTGTTAGTTTTGCAAAATAATCAGTTGTATTAAAATACTCAGTGGCAAGTGCATTGGTAATCTTTTGACGTTGTTCAGCAGTAGAAGCAGCGTCCATCATTATGCGTTCATATTCTTCCCATACAGGCATATTTTTAACAGCATCGTCAAATCCTGTAAGACTATCTGCTGAGACATATCCATTTTCATTGCTTTCTTTGAGTAAGTCAGACATTTTAGAAAATTGAGCATTACCAGAAGATAACTGTGTAGATAATTTTGAGAGACGCTCTATTTTTTCTATCGCAGCCTCTGCGTCAATACCAATTTTTTTAAGAAAGGCATCTGAACCAGTGGTTTGATTAAAAGTATAAAGGGTAAGTTGACCCGCATCTGCAAGCTGTAAAATTTCGCTCTTGAAATTCTTTAAATCCTCATCCGATGTATCATCAAGACTATCCCATATTTTACCAAAATTAAGATCGGATTCAAGACTTGCAATTTGATTATCAAGTTCAGTTTTATTTGACTCTATTTTTGATATTTCATCATCAAGTGCATTAGAATAATCGTCAAGGGATTTTATAAAAGCATTTTTTATTTTTGGAGATTGTGACGATGAACCAAATGGGTCAACAAATCCAATACCTTGTTCGACTAATCCTGTATATAATTTAGATTGTTTTCCTAAGTCTTGTTTTTTCTTGTTTAACTCTGATATTTGCTTCTCTAAATCTTCACGTTGCTGTTTTAATTTTCCTAACCCAGTCTGTGTAGATGAACTATCGTCCGAAAATCCGTTAATCCACTCATCATACCATTTAGAAAAGTTATTAGACGTAGACATGAATGTATTAATAGCAACTTCAAGATCGTCTTCAGATAATAAACCGTTCTTTAATGCATTTCCAATGGTTGTGTCACTTTTAGCCTCAGATAACATCTTCCTTCGATATGTTTCAAAAGTATTTACAGAATCTACAGTCATTGAGGATAGCTCTTTATTATAAACTTGCGCCTGTTGTAACCATGCAGAAACAAAGTTAGCTGTAGCATTATCTTCATCTGTGCTAAATTTATTATAATTAGTACGAGAAGTCATTAAACTATTAAAGATATCTGTATTCTCAAGATTCTCTTTCTTTAATTCCTCAATCATCTCGTTAATTACTGCAACTTTTTCTTTGGCTGACTTATATTCTTGCAAATCAATAAAGAAGTGCCCATTATGCCACTCTTTAGTTTCGGTCTTACCAATAATTTCTTCAAGACTGGTATGATATTGATCATCTATACTACGAAGATTAGTCTTATTGACCTCACCATCAACATTTATATAATTACCAAAATATGCAGCTCTATATTTTGAAGCCAATATTTCCCCAGCTTTAATTTCATCAGCATTATTCGCTTTTGTGAGAAATTTAGAAACATAATCAAATGTGTTATGCCCAGCATACTTTCCGCTACCCACTGCTTTATTTGCAGCATCAACCGCAGTGTAGTATTCACTCTCGGCATTTTCGTAATTTGTTTTTAACTTATCATTACGGATTTGAGCTAACTTAGAAATTTGTTCATCAAGTTTACCATTAACTAAATCAAGATTATTTGCTTCAGAACCTACGAGTTCAACAATTTCCTCTTGAATATTAGCTATTTCAGTGCGTTCTTCAATAGATGTTCCCCATGTAGCAGAAGTCCTTAAATCTTTATATTTCTGAATAAGCTCATCTAAAGACTGAACTTCCTGTTTAGAAGCATCAGCATTTTCCTTGCTTTTATTATATGCTTCGTTGGCAGCTTCAGAAGCATATAATGCAGCGTTCGCTAACTGATCTATTCCCTTAATCGCTAATTGGATAAGCTCCATTATGCCCCACATAGCAATCGCATTTAAAGCTGTCTTGAATGCGTTTATTGCGAAGTTAGCGGCTTTAACACCAATGGTTAAATTGCTTAAGTCTTTGTCATGCTGTTTTGCAGCCTTGGCAGCATTTTTCTGACCGATGGTTATATCATCAAGATTCGTAGCAACCAATTTTCCATCTTTAACAAAAGTCTTTTGCCACTTTTCAGACTCATCGGCAGTCTCAAAATATTCTTCCCATTTGAGCTTTGCCGAATCGGTGGATATTCCCATCTTATCAATGGCATCCTGTTGAGCCTTAAGCTTATCAAGAATATCTTGTGCCTTCTTGTCATCAAAATTCTCAAACCAACCAGACTGCATAAAAGGCTGTATGCTCTTTTTGGTTACGAAAAACTTAGAAGTGACTTCATTTTCGGTGCGTTGCTTACGAGCATAAGAGTATAAGCTACCAACTTCTTTTTTTGCTTCTTTTCGAGCTTTCTTTACTTCTTTTTTTGAAAGAGAAGGATCATCCAATGACTTGCCAAGGTTTTCAGTGGCTTTTTCAATAATATTTTTATTTCTCTTGCTCCAAAGATCCTCCCATTGGGATATGCTTTTGCCAAACAACCCGAATTTCTTCTTAAATATATCAAGTGCATTTGTTGCGTCTTTTATATCGCTGTCAAATGTATTAAAGATCGGTCTATTTACACACTTGCTATATTTTGCAAAATATTGTAATATTAAAAAAGGAGGCTATTATGATGAGAAAGAAGAGTTTATGTCCTAATTGTGGATGGAGTACGTGGGAAAAAGAATTAAAATGTCCTGTTTGTAATTTTGACATGATACAATTATCGTTTATTGAATCATCAAAATTAAGCAAAGTTAAAAATTATTATGAATATATACAAAAGAATATTATTAAGCACGACTTAGTTAATAATTATGAGCAACTTCATAATGATTATAATAAAGAATGTTTAAATCATATACAAGAACAAGAAAAACAGGAAGAACTAGAACGCAGAAGACGTGCCAACCAAGAATACGACCAATGGATGTCAGCTTACAATTCTGGTCTTAGCCAAGGTGCAACGCCAGAACAGGCAGCTCATGCAGCAACATGTCGTCCACAAGGCGCAAGTACAGTTCACATTCCTAAATGTCCGACTTGTGGTTCTACTGACTTAACCAAAATAACTACTGGAACTAAAGTCGCAAAGACAGTAGCATTTGGTGTTATCGGGGCAATCAGTGATGCAGGTAAGACGTGGAAGTGTAATAACTGCGGAAGTAAGTTCTAGGGTATTAGGGTAGAAGAGTAGGAATAACAAAAGAGCAGGAGATTAATCCTGCTCTTTATGATATAAACATTACAATTTATAAATTATTGTATAGTATATCCTCCAACATATCCACCAACGTCTTTTCGAAGAATATATCCTCCAACATTAACATTCATCATAATAATTACCTCCTTTCCCTATTTATTATATGTATAACAGTATAATTTATGTATCACTAATCGTGATAGTAAATCCAGAATATGAATTTAACCAATTAGTAGAAATAATTGTAATCACATCTTTTTTGGAATTTACTTCTATATCATAACATTTTTTGTTATCAAAAACAAGATGATCTTTAATTGTAATTCCAGAATCACATGTTAATTTAAAATATATACCATCACAAATCGTTAATGATAACCAATGAAAATTTATCCAATGATCATTTCCAGACTCCATAATCTCTCTACAAACTGTTAAAAATGGATATTCGTGATAGTCACTTGGAATTATAGTTTCATATTTCCTAGCAATTTCCCCATTCTCATCAATCTCTTGCTTGTCATTTGTTTCTTTTACGAACTCATTTTCTAATTTCACTTTACTTCCAGTTGGCAAAATTATATAACTATCCAATATATAACAATCGTCTCTTTCGAAAGTTGTTATGATTGGTGGGTATTCACCATTTACTTTATATATTTTATGTGTCATATCACCTTTTGCGACTAACTTCCCATTTTCTTTTAATATTTTGATATTTATTATCAAATCCGTCTTAAAAGGTTTTTTATATGCTGAATTGGAATCCGAAGTTCCAGTTCGCAAATTTTACTTCCAGTTTTGATA
>ENA-OOXM01001663-OOXM01001663.1-human-gut-metagenome-genome-assembly--contig:-NODE-1663-length-16080-cov-2.575476_pt1 | contig 16080 bp, 10 predicted proteins | sample MGYA00241589_ERZ501347 | MGnify/ENA primary metagenome ERZ501347 (study PRJEB25962, sample SAMEA2042832) | human gut metagenome | biome: human gut; feature: human-associated habitat; material: faeces...
AAAAGATAGGTCTTTCGGATCCCTTTTTTATAATCGTTTTCAAACGTCCGGATTGCTCTTTCCTGCTCCTCCGTGTAGGTAATAAAATGCCGCTGCTGCTCTTTTTCTTTCACAGGATTACGGTAAATCTTATGATTTTTGATTTCCAGAACCCCCTGCTCTTCAAGCGCTCTCACCACCGTCAGCGTGATATTCAACTTCTGGCTGATCAGAGAATATTCTACCTCTTCATCATCCAAAAGTGCTGCCATCAGTCTTGCCCGCGCTTTCTGGTTCTTGTGAAGATATTCTTCCAGCTTCTTTTCGCCTGCTTCTCTGGAAATACATCTTTTTAAAATCCGCTGTTCCTTCTGCTGCTCGGTACGCTTGATCGGAAGCACCGTTTTCAATGCCTGGATCATCGTACCTCCATAATATTCTTTCATCCACGCTGCAAGTGCAACCAGCCTTGCCTCAATCGCTACACTTGATGTATCTGTGCGCAGAATATCCTTTATTTTTTCCGCATCATAATCACATGTTTCCGAAAAACCGACAATATATCCCTTCGTTTCCCGGTTCCCCCGTCCAAACGGCACAATAACACCTGCACCGGTTCGTAAATCTCCTTCCAGTTCTTCCGGTACACGGTACTGAAATACTTTATCCAGTTTTTCATGTGTAATATCTATAATAATGTCTGCGTACATTCTGTCTGTTCCTTTTTCTGTCTCTTTTGTGCAACCAGCCTGACGGCTCTTCGCACCAGTTCCCGGTCATCCATCGGATACCTGACTCCCTGGATCTCCTGGTAATTTTCATGTCCCTTTCCCGCAATCAGAAGGATATCCCCTTGTCTTGCCATTTCTACCGCAAAGAGTACTGCCTCTTCCCGATCCTGGATCATCCGATAGGCTCCGGAAGTTTCTTTGATGCCTTCTTCAACGTCTGCCATAATCTTCGCCGGCTCTTCCCATCTCGGATTATCTGAAGTGATGATCGTCAGATTCGCAAGCTCTCCTGCCACTCTTCCCATCCCGCCTCTTCTGCTTCCGGCACGGTTGCCTCCACATCCAAACACCAGTAAAATACGTTCTGGTTCGTAAATTCTCAGCATTTTAAGCACTTTTGCAAGACTCATGGCATTATGCGCGTAATCAATGTAACACAGGATATTTTCTCCTGCATCTACCCGTTCCATCCTGCCTCTTACCACCAGATGCTTTAACACGTCTCCTGCTTCTTCTCTTTCAAATCCAAGACAGCTCACCGTCTGTAAAGCAGCCAGTGCATTGTACACATTAAATTTTCCAGGAAGGGCAAGCTCATATTTTCTATCATCTGCATAAAATACCGTTTTAAGTTCTCCACCTTCCATCAGAAAACTGATTTTTTCTGCCGTCAGTACATGACTGTTTCTAAATCCTCTTTCCTGCCCTTCTTCCCGACAGGTAAATCCGTATTTCGTGCAACATTTTCTCTGGAACATATAGCTGCACTGTGCATCATCCAGATTCCCTATTCCAATCCTGCACTGTTCAAAAAGACATGATTTGTAATATCGGTATTCCCCAAGACTTGCATGCTCGCCTGGTCCGATGTGATCCTCCCCGAAATTAGTGAATACCGCAATTTCAAACCAGATTCCATCGATCCGATGCTGCTTTATTCCCTGTGAAGATACCTCCATAACTACTGCTTTACATCCGGCATCCACCATCTTCCTGAAAGTTTCGTGTATCTGTATTGACTCTGGCGTTGTATTGCATGAAGGTATCGCTTCATCACCTATGACAGTTTCTATTGTACCTATAAGTCCTGTCTTTATTCCGCACGCGCACAGCACATTTTTAATCATATATGTAGTTGTTGTCTTACCCTTAGTACCTGTAATACCTATAGTAAATAACTCCTTATCAGGATTGCCATAATATGCAGCCGACATAAGTGCAAGCGCAAGTCTTGTATTATCACATTCGATAACTGTTACATTTTCTGATGGCAGAGCATAGTCTGAACCTTTCTGAACAACTATAACTGCTGCTTTATCCTTCACCTGTTCTATATACTTATGTCCATCGCTTACCGCACCGACAATACATACAAATATGCCACCTTCTGTTACTTTTCTTGAGTCTGAGGCGATACCTGTCACCTCTGTATCAGTACTGCCCTTTAATACTGTATAATTAAACTTCTCTGTTTCATTAGCCTGACATATGTCTAATATACTCTTAAGCTGCATAAACAATCCTCCTAACATATATTTTAACCAATATTAGAATAATCCTGTTATTCTTTCTGCCTCTTCATCATAATCTATGCCTTCTGCTGCTGGAACCTTAGGAAGTCCTGGCATAGTAAGCACCTTTCCTGTAAGTGCAACCACGAAACCAGCTCCTGCATCGACATATACTTCTCTTATATTAATAGTAAAGCCTTCTGGTCTTCCAAGCTTAGATGCATCATCTGAAAGTGAATACTGTGTCTTAGCCATACATACTGGAAGATTGCCAAAGCCCATCTGTGTTATATGGTCGAGCTCCTTCTTTACCTTTGCATCGTAAGTAACACCATCTGCACCATATATTTCCTTTGCAATCTTTAATATCTTATCTTCAAGTGGAAGCTCATCTTCGTATAATGGAGCGAACTCACTCTTCTTATTCTCAAGTGTGCTAAGAACTTTGTCAGCGAGCTCCTGACCGCCATCTCCGCCTTTTGCCCATACCTCAGAAAGCGCGAATTCACAGCCTAACTCCTCGCAGTGCTTCTTTATAAATTCATATTCTTCCTCAGTATCTGTAATAAATGAGTTGAGTGTAACGATAACTGGCACACCATACTTATGTATATTTTCAATATGCTTGTCAAGATTAACAATACCCTTCTTTAAGGCTTCCATATTCTCCTTGCCAAGCTCTGCCTTAGGAACACCACCATTATACTTTAATGCCTTGACTGTAGCGACTATAACTGCTGCATCTGGCTTAAGTCCGGCCTTTCTGCACTTTATATCAAAAAACTTTTCAGCTCCAAGGTCAGCACCAAAGCCAGCCTCTGTGACAGCGACATCTGCAAGCTTCATAGCAAGCTTTGTAGCTCTTACTGAGTTACATCCATGTGCTATATTCGCAAATGGTCCGCCGTGTACAAGTACTGGTGTACCCTCAAGTGTCTGTATCATATTAGGCTTTATAGCATCCTTTAAAAGTGCTGCCATAGCTCCTGTAGCCTTTAAATCCTTAGCTGTAACAGGGTCTCCTGCATAATTATATGCAACTATTATGTTAGAAAGTCTTTCCTTTAAGTCCTTCATATCATTAGCAAGACAGAGTATAGCCATAATCTCAGATGCTACTGTTATGATAAAATGGTCTTCCCTTACAACACCATTAGGCTTATCACCAAGTCCTATAACGATGTTTCTTAATGTTCTGTCATTCATATCCATACATCTTTTCCATACAACTCTCTTAGTATCAATACCAAGTGCATTGCCCTGATGTATATGATTATCAAGCATAGCTGCTAACAGATTATTAGCTGATGTTATAGCGTGAAAATCTCCTGTAAAATGAAGATTAAGGTCTTCCATAGGAACAGCCTGTGCATATCCGCCGCCTGCTGCTCCACCCTTTATACCAAAACATGGTCCGAGTGAAGGTTCTCTTAATGCTGCTATAGCATTTATTCCTTTCTTACAGAGTGCTTCTGTAAGTCCAAGACTTATAGTTGTCTTTCCCTCACCTGCCGGAGTTGGATTGATAGCTGTTATAAGAACAAGCTTTCCATCCTCATTATTCTCTACTCTGCGAATAAGTTCATCAGATAACTTTGCCTTGTACTTTCCATACATTTCAAGTTCATCTTCTGTAATTCCAACCTTTGCTGCTACATCCTTAATGTTTAATAACTTTGCTTCCTGTGCTATTTCGATATCACTCTTTACTGCCATAATCTTATCCTTTCCATTCCGCCATCCGGCACATTTAAGTATTTTATTAATATACTAATTATTGCTCATATAACTTTCAAATTCTTCTGCACTCATAAGAACCTTTCGCGGCTTGGTTCCTATCTCAGGACCTACAACGCCTGCATCTGAAAGCTGGTCCATAATTCTTCCTGCTCTGTTAAAGCCTATCTTAAACTGTCGCTGGAGCATACCTATAGAACCTTTTTCCTTCTCTATAACAAATCTAGCCGCATCTGCAAACAATGAATCCTTGTCATCCTGAGCCTCTGTCTGTAATCCCTGTGCCATTTTCTGTGACACTGTATCTGCTATGCTCTCATCATACTTTGCTTCCTCTGTCATATTTTCCTTAAGGAAATCAACCACTCTGGATACCTCTTCATCCGATACGAATGCGCCCTGTACTCTTACAGGCTTAGGTATATTGGATGGGAAATATAACATATCGCCCTTACCAAGCAGTTTTTCAGCTCCATTCATATCAATAATTGTTCTTGAATCGACACCCGATGACACTGAAAATGCTATTCTTGATGGAACATTTGCCTTAATAAGACCTGTGATTACATTAACTGATGGTCGCTGTGTTGCTATAACCATATGTATTCCTGCTGCTCTTGCAAGCTGGGCAAGACGGCATATTGCAGCTTCAACCTCACCCGGTGCAACCATCATCAGGTCTGCAAGCTCATCTACGATTATAACTATCTCTGGAAGTTTTTCAATAGGAACTTCACCTTCCTTTACCTTCTGTTTCATAATTATATCATTGTAACCAGCAAGATTACGTGCTCCAACAGCCGCAAACATCTTATATCTTTTATCCATCTCAACAACTGCCCAGTTAAGAGCTCCTGCCGCTTTCTTAGGGTCTGTCACAACAGGTAACAGAAGATGTGGTATACCATTGTAGGTACTAAGCTCTACCACCTTAGGGTCAACCATAATCATCTTAACTTCGTCAGGCTTTGCCTTATACAGAATACTCATAATTATAGTATTGATACATACAGACTTACCTGAACCTGTCGCACCTGCTATAAGAAGGTGTGGCATCTTTGCTATATCTGCAACGATTGTCTTGCCTGCTATATCCTTTCCTGCTGCAAATGCTACTTTAGACTTGTTATTCTTAAATGCGTCATCTTCTATAAGCTCTCTTAAGAATACGCTTCCCGCCTCCTTGTTCGGCACTTCTATACCTATGGCTGACTTGCCGGGAATAGGGGCTTCTATTCTTATATCTGCTGCCGCAAGACTAAGCTTTATATCATCTGCAAGCGAAACTATCTTGCTTACCTTGACACCAAGCTCCGGCTTAAGCTCATATCTTGTAACTGATGGACCACAGCTTATATCTGTTATATCCACCTTAACACCAAAGTTCTGAAGTGTCTGCTTTAATGTAATCGCTGTGTTGCGGTTCTCTCTTTCAAGATTAGCCGAAGATGAACTTGTATTTCTGTTAAGAAGGCTTATTGGTGGGAACTTATATTCTTTCTTAAGTTCCTGCGCCTGAACATCATTCTCATTCTTTACATTATTATCAGAAGCATTAACGGTCTCATGAATATCCGTCATACCTTCATTATCCGTATTCATATCATTAGAAGCCAAGTCCTGATTATCGTATGGCTCCTTCGTTGTACCATACTCTCCTGTGCCTGCTAATCCATCTTCTGATATATCATTATCATATTCATTATAAATGTCATCTCCATAATTTTCATCTTCTGGAACGTCAGTGCTGTTATCAATGCTGTATTTTTTATTTCTTTCAGATATAAAGTTATCATCATTCATATCATTATATTTTGTATCATCATATTTTTCATCGTCATATACATCGTTATCGTTGACACTTTCATATATATCTGAATTGTAATCTTCTGAATAGCCATCATACACATTATCTGTGATATCATCATCCATATAATTATCTGCATCACCTGCATGTTCATATCCGCTATCCGCTGATATATCCTCACCTGCTATGCTGACATTGCTATCTTGTGCATTTTTATCCGTATCACTATGTATTTCCCATATATCAGATGTATCATATGCACTGTCATCATCCTCAGACTGTGCATAATCATCATCTTCATCTGTATTATGCTTTTTAGGGATGATGAGTGGGTCGTATATATCATCCATATATACATCTACATCATTTCTTACAGGCTCTATTTCACGTATGTCTATATCCGCATTATCGCTTTCAGACTGCATATCCTTTATTACAAGGTCATTCGTAACACCCCTTACAACATTATTCATACGCGCATTGGACATAGCCTCTTCTCTGGCCTTCTTAGCAGCTATCGCCTGCTCCTTCTTTTCAAGCTTTCTTATTCTTGCCTGACGTCTTTCCTCCTCACGAATGGCGCGGTATTCTTCATCACTCAGCTCTTCATCTCTTCTTACCATAGACGAATGCTGTTTATAAGCTGAATAATCTTCCCTTGCTTCCTTTACAAACCTTTGTCCACCGTTTCTAATCCCACCTATAAATGACCTTTCTGTTATCAGTATCACACATATTATTGCAAGTATGATAAGTATAACCATAGTTCCTGCAATGCCAAGAGGACTTAACAGCTTACAGAGTATTCCTCCAAACAGACCACCGCCTGTCTTATGCTCTGAACAATATCCAAAGTATGTGCCAACTGACTCACCTATATCTGGCACATTGGTTATTCTCTGCCATACTGCCGCCGCAATTACTGACAACGCATACACCGCTGCCGCCTTAACACGCATAACTCCTGCCATATCTTTATTGGCAAGCATAAATATTATGCTTCCGGCAACGATAAATGGAACAACATAAGCAGCTATCCCAAAAAGTCCAAACATAAGCCACTTGATTGACTGTCCAACCGTACCTGCCATATTAAAATTACTTAACAGCAGTATTATTGTACATGCAAATGCTAATAACAGTATAATCTCATCTATTAAAGGACTATACTGTAACAACTGCTCTGTCTGTGTATTTTTTCCTGTTGTATTCTTCTTAGCTGTACCCGATGATGTTCTGCTTTTAGTACTCTTTGCTGTACGCGGCTTAGCAGCCTTTGAAGTACTGCTCTTTGATGCACTGCTTCTTGAAGCACCACTCCTTGAAGTACTGCTTTTAGAACTTCTGCTACTGCTTTGACTTTGGCTTTTTCTGGTACTTGAAGCCATAATAACCTAACTCCTCCATCATATTCTTATAACACTTATATTTATCACAAACTATGATATTAGGGTGCAAAAGGTATTTTGTCCCTAACTGATGTATTCGGATTGCTGCATTTCTATGCAATTCGCGCAATCATCTAATACCTCAAACTATTTTTATCATAACTTATTAAGTATAACATTTCCATTATCTTAACGCAAGAAAGATGCCACATATCCCGCTTCTTCCGCTGGCAATGCCCCCATTGGCAGTGCTTATCACCTTCATTCACACCAGAGCAGCATATACTCTGATACTAATGAACTGTAATAATAACGGATTATCGGTATGTGACATCCCTCTCTAATGTAAAATAATTTAATTGTATCATAATGTTATGGTTAAAAGTGTAAAAAGCTTATCGTTCAAACGTAAATGACTTTTTGACCTTTTAACTATAACTGATATATTCGGACTGCTACATCGCTACACAATTCACACAATCCTCTAACACCTCAAACTATATAACTAACAGATTAATCTTCATCATCACTTGCAGCTTCAGCAAATCCCTGACGCTTTCTTGCCATATCATCACTTTCAAGATACTCATCATATGTTGTAATCTTATCAATAAGCTGACCTGATGGAACTATCTCCATAATACGGTTAGCTGTTGTCTGAATAAACTGATGGTCGTGTGATGTAAAAAGAGCCACACCAGGAAACTTAATAAGTCCGTTATTAAGTGCTGTGATAGACTCCATATCAAGGTGGTTAGTTGGGTCATCGAATATAAGTACATTTGCACCCATAATCATCATCTTAGATATAAGACATCTTACCTTCTCACCACCAGAAAGTACCTTAACCTTCTTAACACCATCATCCCCAGCAAAAAGCATACGTCCAAGGAAACCTCTTACATATGTTGGGTCTGGGTCTGGTGAATACTGTGTAAGCCACTCTACAATAGTATCTTCTCTATTAAACTCAGCCGCACTATCCTTAGGGAAATATGCCTGTGAAGTAGTTACACCCCACTTATAAGAACCTTCATCTGGTTCCATATTACCTGTAAGAATATTGAATAAAGTTGTTGTTGCAAGCTCATTAGAGCCAACAAATGCAATCTTATCTTCTCTGTTTACTATAAACGAAATATTATCAAGAACCTTAACTCCATCTATAGTCTTAGAAATACCTTCTACTGAAAGTACTTCATTACCAATCTCTCTTGATGGTCTGAAATCTATATAAGGATACTTTCTGCTTGATGGTCTTATTTCATCAAGTTCAATCTTCTCTAATGCTCTCTTACGTGATGTAGCCTGCTTAGACTTAGATGCATTAGCTGAAAATCTCTGGATAAAGTCCTGAAGTTCCTTAATCTTTTCTTCCTTCTTCTTGTTAGCTTCCTTCATCTGCTTGATAATAAGCTGGCTTGACTCATACCAGAAGTCATAATTACCAGCATAAAGCTGAATCTTAGCATAATCAATATCTGCTATCTGTGTACATACCTTGTTAAGGAAATATCTATCGTGAGATACTACGATAACTGTATTATCAAAGTTGATAAGGAACTCTTCAAGCCATGCTATAGCATCAAGATCAAGGTGGTTAGTAGGCTCATCCAGTAAAAGAATATCCGGATTACCAAAAAGTGCCTTTGCAAGAAGGACTTTAACCTTCTCACTACCATTAAGCTCTGACATATTCTTATAGTGAAGGTCTGTACCTATACCTAATCCGTTAAGTAACTGTGCTGCATCTGACTCAGCCTCCCAGCCGTTCATATCTGCAAATTCAGCCTCAAGCTCACTAGCCTTATTACCATCCTCTTCTGTGAAGTCTTCCTTGGCATATATAGCCTCTTTTTCCTTCATAATCTCATAAAGTCTTGTGTTACCCATAATAACTGTATCAAGAACAGTATAATCATCATACTTAAAGTGGTCCTGCTCAAGGAAAGATAATCTCTGACCAGGTGTTATAGTTACATCTCCCTTACTTGGTTCAATCTGACCTGTAAGAATTTTTAAAAATGTTGACTTACCTGCACCGTTGGCACCTATAAGACCATAGCAGTTTCCCTCTGTGAACTTAATATTCACATCCTCAAAAAGAGCCTTTTTTCCTATACGAAGTGTTACGTTATTTGCACTAATCATTAATCATTCCTCCATTAATGGTGAACTTTCCCTAGTTCATATATGTATTACAGGACTGCCGTTCATCCATATGACCACACTAGAACATACTGCCCCAAAATACAAAACATAACAATTATATATGGTAATGCAATTAAATGCAAGTGTATGTATAACTATTCTTACAATTATTTTGTCTATCTGTTATCCATTATATTTTAAATATTATATCAAAAGTATTAGAAGTGAATTTTACCACTTACTGCTATATCAGTATTGCTACATTGTCCTGCAATCCTGATACAGCTCAGACTTCTATAAGATGCCGTATTCACATCATATTATATTATATATTAACAGCATTACAATGCAGCTATTATATCTCCTTGTTATACATTAGTGCCCTCTTTAACAACCTTTTTCCCATTATCTTTATCCTCTGAAAACAAATCATATGTTATCCCCAGAACAATATCCATCGCATATGCATATGTCTTCTCATCTGCTGTATTAGAATAATTCTTTAACATAACTCCCTCTGTCAGCCATTTGCAGCGTTCCGGATACTTCTCCACTGATATACCATTATTGATAACATATACCTTGATATCCCCTTTTTCATACAGCTTTCTTGCCAGTTCGATATAGTACAGTGCGCTTGTACTTAAGAACAGCTCTTCTGACACCACAATAACAACATATCTGTGCTTAATAAACATTTCCTTAGTTTCGTCATGTGTCATCCCCCAGATACCACTTACAACCTTTGTTCCATCATAAACATTGCATACATCCATCCCCAGAACATCAAGATGCTCCGTCAGGCTGTCCACCTCAGCCCATTTCTTCTGTAAATTAAATAATAACAAAAAAACACCTCCCAATAATAATATACGTGCCGTGCAGGACACGCTCCGCCACTTTGCCGTGCCATGTCCAAGAATGTTCTACATTCTTGGACTGTCGGGCTTTCGCCCTGTCTGAACAATGTCCCAAGAAGAACTTTGTGCAAGCACAGTTCTTCTTTTGACTTTGTTCCGGCACGGCTCATTGCTTACGCACATTTTAGCACATTTTGGAGTGTATTATTGGGAAATGTTGTATGTCGTTTATAATATGTTGTAATCCGTCAAAAAATTGTTGTCAGAATTCCAATTCTTGTTTTCAATTATAGCTTATATCTTGTCATTTAACGACTGCATTTATGCCGTTATAGTAGTTCCTGTCTTACCTGCAAGACCTTCTTTTGCCTTTTCAAGATTAGCTATTACAGCCTTTCTTTCTGAATTAGCAGTAACAAATCTTATAGATGCATCTACCTTAGGGAATGTTGTCTTAGCTGGGAAGTGTCCATCCTTGATATACTGATGAAGGTCTGCTGCTGAAACCTTATCAAATTCCTTCTCATCGGCTGTTCCCTTACCTATAGTAAGTCTGTCATATGCTGTAAGGAAAAGAAGTGTATCAGCACCTACAAGTTCTGCAAGCTTGGCTGCTGTGTAATCCTTCTCTATAATGGCTGATGCGCCCTTAAGATGAGACCCCTGCTGTAATACAGGAATACCGCCACCACCTGCTGCTATAACTACCTGGTCAGCATCTAAAAGTGCCTTGACAGCATCTATTTCATATATATCTATAGGCATAGGTGAAGCGATAATTCTTCTGAACTTGCCCGGCTCCTCCTCAATAACGTGGTTGCCCTTTTCTTCTTCAGCATCCGCCTCTTCCTTTGTCATATATCTTCCTATAATCTTAGATGGTTCTGAAAATGCTATATCAAATGGGTCTACTCTGACCTGTGTGATAATAGTCGAAACTGTCTTATATATACCTCTGTTAAGAAGCTCTTCCCTTATTGCATTCTGTAAATCATAACCTATGTAACCTTCACTCATAGCTCCACATACTGACATAGGTGCAACTGTTCTGTCTTCCGGCTCAAGTCTTGCAAACTCAGTCATAGCTGTCTGTATCATACCAACCTGTGGACCGTTACTATGTGTAATAACAATCTGATACTTTGCTTCTACAAGGTCAGCTATCGCCTTTGCTGCCTTTTTAACATTAGCCTGCTGTTCTGGAAATGTAACTCCAAATGAATTTCTTCCCAATGCGACTACTATTCTCTTCTTTTCCATATCACAAACCTCTCAATTCTTCACGATATTCACATAAAACCTTCAAAATGAATTAAGTGTTTATATATTATATATGATTTTTCGCTAAAAAGCAAACAATTCGTAAAGTTTACAGATTAACACAGCCGCCCATAATCCGAACTTTTAAGTCCAATCGGAATAAAATAATTATATAAATATTCTCTCATTTCGTATAAAGGATAAATATTTATGGCTAATAAAAATATTGGAGTTGCCGTACTTGATACCGGCATTTATCGACATATAGATTTTGACAACAGAATAATAGCTTTCAAAGATTTTATTAACAACAGAAGCATCCCCTATGATGACAGTGGACACGGCACCCACGTTTCCGGAATAATAGCAGGAAGTGGAAAAGCCAGCAACGGACGTTTCAAAGGCATTGCACCCATGAGCCAGATTATATCAGTGAAGGTGCTGGACTCATACGGCAACGGCAGAATTGGCAGCGTTATAGATGGTACAAACTGGATAATCAACAATAAAGACATGTATAATATAAGAGTTGCAAATATATCATTTGGAACAACTCCCAACAACAATATAGATATTGAAAATACTCTTAATCTTATAAGACACGTAGAAAATATGTGGCGTAACGGAATAGTTGTTGTAGCTGCCGCCGGCAACAATGGTCCCGCTGCAAAAAGTATTACTGCCCCTGGAACAAGCCATATCATAATAACAGTCGGTTCTATGGATGACAAAACTTTCCACTCTGGGCGCGGACCCACTAAAGACGGCTTTCAAAAACCCGAACTTGTCGTAGCTGGCTCTAACATAACAGCATGCAGTAACCGAAAAAATGGATATTCCACAAAAAGCGGAACATCCATGTCTGCACCTATAGTCAGCGGCGCCATCGCACGTCTTCTTACCAATCACGACCTGACACCTGAGGAAGTCCGTTCGCGTCTTAAAAAATGTTGTAATAAAGTTAATCTCCCACACAACCAGCAGGGCTGGGGACATCTTGACATTATTAAATTCATCACTATGAAAACGTAGAATACCCGAATATTCTTAAAAAGAAAATACTTTGATTCTAGTTTTTGAGTATACTTATTATTAATTTTAGTTTCCAGTTTTTATGAAATATTGTTATTTTTGCTTTAAGCTTTTTTATTCAAATACTATTAATTTGCTTTACATTCTTTCGAATATATTTATTTCACTTTAAACTTTTTTACACTCTAATATTTAAAAACGATTTATAAATGGATATACATTTATAAATTCAGCACTCTGCTGCTCAGCAAGCTGTCTTGTATACTGAAGTATGTCAAGCATTACGTACTGTATTGCAATCATAGCAAATGCAATTAATATAAGAATTACCAATGGAATCCACTTATGCTTTTTTAATCTGTCCATCAGCTTGCCGCTACTTCTGCCACCACTACTTTTATTATTCTTAAAATAACTACTATCTACCATATTATCTCCATTTCAATTATTTTTACATTTACTTTATTTTCTAAAATGTATTTGTTTTTAATCATAACATTAAAAAAAAGTATTGGCAATTATATATGTCAATACTTTATATTATTATAATATCTTTTCGCTTATTTTTACTGTAATTATCTCGAAATATAAGTCTTTTTATTTAAATATATATTTTTTTAATCCACCAAAAATATAAAAAGACAGTTTCTACATCTTAATTCCGACATAAAAACTATCCTTCTAAAATTCATATATTATAATTATTCTCTTTTTATACTGCAAGAGTTTTTCTAATAATTCTTTGATATGATAATCTTCCTTATAATTCTGAGAACTTCTTCCTATTATTAATCTCTCAAAATAAAAAAAGAACGCCTAATTGTAGCCAACTTGCTCAAACGGTCTTTTTATAGGACCGTTCATTTCCCTAAGTTGAGCCAAAGCTCAGTAAAGCCCTGCCAAAAGACTGCCACACCAAGGCAAATCAAAATGAAGGCAAAAATACGAGCTAAAGCATCTGCTCCTGCAGCTCCAACAGCTCGACTGACTCTGTCCCCATAGCGGAAGCAGAGCCAAATCACAGCGACTACAGCAAGAATTGCAAGAATTGTGCCGGCCAGATTGGAAAAGTTGTACGGCAGTGTTGTGCCAATAGCAACTGTTACTGCAATCGCTCCTGGTCCCGTAGTAAGCGGCAAAGTGAATGGATAAAAAGCCATAGCCTTCAGTCTTGAACGAGGCAGCTCCATCTTTGGACTTGAGGTTCCATCTTGTGCTGGTGCGTTCAAGGCATTCCAGCCTGCGGCAAAAAGCACAATACCGCCTGCACAGCGAAGTACTCCAACGGAAATACCAAAAAAGCCAAGAATGATATGTCCAGCAAACAGACAAACCATCAAAATAATCAAAGAAAACAATGCAATGCGACCCGCTACATAAGATCGATCAGCATCAGAGAGATGTCCTGTCAACGTCACAAAGAACATCGCTCCGCTAAACGGGTTAATGACAGGAAGCAGCGTTGTGAATGCATATAGAAAAGCCCCCACAAAAGATGCTCCGAGCATAGCTGTCAAATCCATATCAGCTACTCCTTACCAAGAACGATGAGATGGCGTTCCTCTTCAAGACCAGGCACAACCAGCTTCTCTATAGCAAGCACTTTGACATTTGAGGGAAGAGCAGCTATTTCATCCTCAGGAACCACTCCTTTCATAGCTAGCCAACGTCCGTCTGAAGCAAGAAGATGCATCGTTAGGTGCGTAAAGTCAGCCAGTGACGCAAAAGCGCGGCTTGTGATCGCTTTCCATGTTCCGACCATCTTCTCAACACGAGCATGACGGGCCGTAAGATTCTTGAGCCCCAGTTCAATGGCTACTTGATTTACAAAAGCTGCTTTTTTACCAACGGCATCAACCCCCATCACAGAGACGTGCGGCAGTAGTAAAGCTAACGGTACGCTTGGCAGCCCACCTCCACAACCAACATCAAGCACTGTATCAACTCCCGGTACAAAACGCTGCAGAGCTGGAACAAGCGTTGCTGAATCCAGAAGGTGATGAGTAAGCACCTCTTCAGGGTTGCGGATTGCGGTAAGGTTGTAAACCTTATTCCATTTAAGAAGTAATTCAGCGTAGCTTTCAAAGCCCTTGAGTACGTCTAGGTTCGATGTAAGTCCCAGCTGAGTTAGTCCTGCAGTAAGAACTGAGCGGTCAATGACGGTAGCTGACATGTGATCACTCCGGAGACTCGACAGTTGGATGTTGCGTCCCTTTATCGCGAACATAGTAATGCCGACGTTTGAGATGAACTAAAAGAAGTGCCACCGCAGCAGGAGAAATACGAGAAGCCTGCCCTACAGTCTCAGGTTGAGCCGCTTTTAGTTTTTGGCGTACTTCGAATGAAAGCCCCATCACTTGGTCATAGTCCATTTCTCGTGGAATAACTAGCGTTTCATTTGCAAGAGTCTTCTGGATTTCATCTTTTTGCCGATCAATATAACCAGCATATTTCACTTCTACTTCAACCCGAGATTGTTCTTCCTCATTGAGTTCGGAGAAATCATGAGCAAGCGAACCATCCGTGCGCTTCAATGTCATGAGGCTCTCCATTGTCACGTTTGGTCGTGCGAGAAGACTGCGTAAAGAATATTCACGTTCGATGGCAACGCCGAGTACGCGTTCTGCTTCAGCCCGTTCAATCAGTTTGGGATTTACCCAAGTTTCACGCAATGCCTCCATTGCTCGTTCAATGCGTTCTGTCTTACGACAGAAAAACTCCCAACGAGCATCATCAACCAACCCCAACTTACGTCCAATAGGAGTGAGACGGGTATCAGCATTATCTTCCCGAAGATTTAAGCGATACTCGGCACGACTTGTAAACATCCGGTACGGCTCCGTAACGCCTTTTGTCGTTAAGTCGTCAGCCATAACGCCCAAATACGCTTCATCTCGTCTCGGTGTCCAAGCCTCATCGCCACGCGCATAAAGCGCTGCATTAGCACCAGCCAAAAGACCCTGTGCTGCAGCTTCTTCGTATCCCGTTGTTCCGTTGATTTGTCCGGCACAGAACAGGCCTTCCATTACTTTAGATTCAAAGGACCGTTTTAATTCCCGAGGGCCATAGTAGTCATATTCGATGGCATAACCTGGTCGAGTTAAATGTGCTTTTTCAAGCCCCGGCATCATATGTACCATCTTCAATTGCACATCAAAAGGCAGACTTGTGGAGATGCCGTTTGGATAGTACTCACGGACATGGATCCCTTCAGGTTCAAGAAACACCTGATGACTGTCCTTCTCCGCAAAGCGCTTCACTTTATCTTCTATAGAAGGACAGTAACGCGGACCGATACCTTGGATAACGCCTGCATACATTGGCGAACGGTCTAGATTCGCAAGAATCAACTCATGCATCTCACGGGTCGTGTGCGTAATCCAGCACGGCATTTGTTCCGGATGAGTGGCAGTCGGCTGCATCAAGGAAAAAGAAGGGGTGGGATTAAGATCTCCCCACTGTATTTCACAACGAGAGAAGTCAATGGTGCGAGCATCAATACGGCATGGAGTTCCTGTCTTTAGACGACCTTGAGGAAGCCCTAACTCCTTCAATCGTTCCCCCAACCGCACACTTGCGGGATCCCCCATGCGACCAGCAGTAAAGTGTTCAAGCCCAATGTGT
>ENA-OOXM01001683-OOXM01001683.1-human-gut-metagenome-genome-assembly--contig:-NODE-1683-length-15907-cov-3.623454_pt1 | contig 15907 bp, 19 predicted proteins | sample MGYA00241589_ERZ501347 | MGnify/ENA primary metagenome ERZ501347 (study PRJEB25962, sample SAMEA2042832) | human gut metagenome | biome: human gut; feature: human-associated habitat; material: faeces...
TGCCGGATCATCCATAAAATCTTCAAATAATTCATATAGAAAATCAGGCTGCTCATCTGATTACTTTCACTGATATGATTTTTTAAGTAGGTGCTGATAGATGAAAAATCGCATCGATCCAAAGGCAATTCCCCTTTCGTATTTCGTAAATTTTTGATGGTTGTACTGAATTTTCTTAATTATAACACGAACATAAGTTCTAAACAATAGAACATTGGTGCAGAATATGAATAAACGCAACTAAAAAATACTCAATTTGCTGTCAATTTCAATTCAATGTGGTTTATACAATAAGAATTTAGAATATAATCAGGCTTTCGAAAGCTGAATTCAATTCATACAGAACTTTTGTACAATCCTGCCGGCATAGGATGTAAAGAAGTCTGTATGCTGAAGGAGGCATATAGCATGAATACACGGTTTAGTTCTGGGAATATAGAAAATCTGGAAGCAGAAAAAGAAATCCAGAAAGAAGCTGTAAGCTACGAACATGCAGGATATCAGGTTCGAGTCCACTTTAATGGCGATAAAACGTTATCACAATGCATTCAGAATCTGGCAGAACGAAAAATTGCAGGTTGATTTTCTATGATTCCTATTGTAAGATAAAGACAATGAAAGACAATGACCATGTAAGGCAAATGAAAAGAGGGAAAGAATAGAATGTATCAGGCAGGAATTTATTGCCGTGTTTCTATTGAGGAGCAAAACAAAGAGGGTGAATACAGCAACAGTATTCGCTCTCAGATCCAGATGGCAAGGGATTATATTGCAGAACAGAATAATATTACAGAAGCAAGAGTTTATGCAGATGATGGATTTTCCGGAAGCAATTTTGACAGAACAGAATTCAGAAGGATGCTGGCAGATATTGAACTGGGGATGATCAATATGGTGATTTTCAAGGATGTATCACGGCTTGGAAGAGAGCATATTGATACCAATTATTATCTGGGCAAATATTTTCCTGAGAAACGGATTCGAGTAGTTTCTCTTTTGGATAATTACGATTCAATGGTCAGTACTTATGATGAGCTGCTGGAAATTAAAACTTTATTTAATGACATGTATCTGCGAGATACATCCAGAAAGATAAAAACTACAATCCAAACGAAAAGAAGCATGGGTGAATACACACCGAAACAACCACCGTTTGGTTATATAAAGAGCGAGACAGTTCATAATCATCTGGAAGTTGATCCTTATGCCGCAGAGGTAGTTGGAAGAATATACAAGATGTATCGAAATGGATTTGGCTGTAGCGTAATCTGTCGGGTTTTAAATGAGGATCAGATTCCCTGCCCGGCAAAATATAAAAAAGAAGTTTTAAAAAACGGTTATGCCTGGGACGTGGGTAAAGGATTATGGACACCGGCTACTGTGCGTGGGATTCTGAAAAATCCGATCTATACCGGTGCCGTTGTAATCAGAAAATCTAACAGACCATCTTATAAACTTAAATATAAAAAGGCAATTCCATTGGAAGAAATGGAATTGGTACCAGATGCACATGAAGCAATTGTTTCCAAAGAAGAATTTGATCAAGTTCAGCAGATCAGACAGGAACGACGAATTTCGTATTTTGACAGAAATAAGGAACCACATAAGTATGTAGGATTACTGTTTTGTGGAAAATGCAAAACCGCTATGCGTAAGAGATATCTGGCATCACATAATGGTTATGATGGATATATGTGCGGTTTCCATCAAAAGATGGGGAAGAATTACTGTGAACTGAATCATATTACGTTTGAAAAACTGGATGAATTAGTGGTATTTGCTATCAATCAACAGTTGAAACAAATGCGCACAGATCTGAAAAATCTGGAAACTCAGATTGGGCAAAGAAAGCCGGAAGTAGATAGTAAAATTACCCGTTTGCAGGCAAAAATAGAGCGAAATACAGAATACAGGAAACGGGCATATGAACAACTCATGGATGAAATTCTTTCCAAGGAAGAATTTCTGGAATTAAAGCAGATGTATGAAAATGAGAATCGACAATATCAGAAAGAACTGGAAAAGCTGAAGCAGGAAGAACAGAAACAGCAGACTGCTGTGAATACGACAAAGGTATGGCTGAACAATTTTAGTCGGGGAAAACTGACGGTAAAACAGTTGACCAGAGAAGTACTTGAAGAACTGATTAATAAAATTTATGTTTATCCGGATCAGAAGATAGACATTTATTTTAAGTTTGCTTCGGAGAATAATTCAGTGGATGTAACAATACAGAAAGATGGGGTGATGTGATGTATCAGATGGCTGCATATTGTCGTCTGTCAAAGGATGACGGGGAGAATAAAATCAGTGAGAGTATTGAGAATCAGATGAAGTTGATTCGAGAATATGTAGGTAAGTCAAATGATCTGGAAATCGCTGATATTTATATTGATGATGGTTATTCCGGACTTTATTTTGCAAACAGACCGGAATTTCAGCGGATGATGGAAGATATTTACAAAGGAAAAATACAGGGTGTGATTACAAAAGATATTTCCCGTCTTGGACGTGAGCATATTGAGACAAGTAATTACATAGAGCGTGTTTTTCCATCGTTGGGAGTCCGATACATTGCAATTCTGGATGGCGTGGATTCTGCTCATCACAGTAATGAAGAACTGGCACAGTTTAAGACGCTGTTTAATGATATGTACAGTCGTGATATATCCAAGAAGATCAGGGGAGCCCTCTCTGCACAGAAAAAACGTGGGCAGTTTATGTCGGGCTTTGCTCCGTATGGCTATATGAAAGATCCGGCAGATAAGCATCATTTTCTTATTGATGAAGAAGCTGCCAAGGTAGTTCGGAGAATCTTTTATATGAGTTTGGAGGGATATTCCAGAGATGGTATTGCGAGAAAGCTGAATCAGGAAGGTATTATGACACCATCAGAGTATAAAAGAAAGGTTCAGGGATTGAACTATACGAATGCTTTGGAAAAATCCGGCGGAAAAGGATGGGCGTATCCTACGATCAATGTGATTTTACGAAACAGAGTTTATACAGGTGCTATGGTACAGCATAAGTCAGAAAAAATATCATATAAAGTGGAGAAATACTATTACATTCCAGAGGAACAACAATATATTGTTGAGGGAATGCATGAAGCAATTATCAGCAAGGATACTTTTGAACAGGTACAGGAAATTATGAAGAAAAGAACAAGAACACCGGGCTTTCACAGTGAAGTGAGAAAGGTGAATCCGTACGCAGGAATTCTTGTCTGTGGGGACTGTGGATATAATCTTCAGCGTGTTACCTGCAGGGATGGCTATGAGTGTGGAACTTACCATAAAAAGGGAAACACAGTTTGTTATTCTCATTTCATTAAAAAAGAAGTATTGGATTCTATTGTAAAAAATGAAATCCAAAGACAAGCGGAACTGGCACTGAAAGAAAGTGATAAGGATGAAATACTAAAGGCAGCAGACCGCAGAAAGGAGGTGCAGAGACGATGTGCAGAAGCGGAACAGCAGATAGAACAACTGCAAAAAGAGCTTGCAGCAGTTCAGAAATACAAAAAGAAGACGTATGAGAATTATGTGGATGGTGTTCTGGACAAAGAAGAATATCTTTCCTATAAAGCAGAATATGAAAAGCAGGATAAAGTTATCAGAGAGAAAATCCAGATGGCAGAACAGGAAAAAGACAGCTTTGGAGAGGCAGAAGAATCCTATGAGAACTGGATAGAGAAATTTATTAAATATGGAACGCTATCCGAAGTGACGCGAGAAATTGTGACAGAATTGATTGAGAAAATTGTTGTGAACGGAGATAAGAGCATTGATATTGTATTTAAGTATCAATCCCCTTATCCAGTTGAGAAAAGGGCAGTGTAATATACGGAAATATATTAAACTATATTGCGAAGTATGAATAAAAACGGAGATTAAAACAAAAAAATGTTTTGTTACAAGAATATAATTGATTTTAACTGGAAAAATAGTATAATAAAAACAAAAATAAAATTTACATATGAGCCATTGACAGAAATTTTTAATCAAATATCACAAGAAAAATCAAGTAAAATTGAAGAGATATTTGAAAATATGACATATAAATTAGAATTTGAAAATGTAAAATATTCTTGGATGGACGCAATTCAAGAAGTAGATATAAGTATAACACAAGAAGACAAAGATATTTTAAAAGAATTAGGAAAAGTCTTAGGACAAACTGATGCAGATAGTCAAGTAAATGAGATTGAAGTAACTGAAAGCTTTTTAAATATGCAAATAGAAAAAGCTGAAGAAGCAAGAAAGAAAAATCAAAAAATGTATAAAACATTAGGAGTAGTTGTAGGACTAGTCTTTGTAATTATATTAATTTAATTGAAATGTGTATTGTCTTGAAATAAATTCAATTTTTTACTATTGCCTTTAGGGAAAAAAGAAAGGATGTTTTTTATGGATATAAACTTATTATTTAAGATTGCTGCAGTCGGAATTTTAGTAGCAGTATTGCATCAAGTATTAGTAAGAGCAGGAAGAGAAGATCAAGCAATGATGACAACACTTGCTGGACTTGTAATTGTATTATCAATGGTTATTCAACAAATAAGTTCATTATTTAATACAGTTAGAACATTATTTGATTTATAATCAATTCCAAATAGAAGGGAATAAGAAGAAAATATGACAGATGTAATTAAAATAATAGGAATAGGTTTACTTGCACTAATAATAATTGTAATTCTAAAACAATATAAGCCAGAATTTGCGATATATGTATCAATGATAGCAGGAGTATTAATATTAGTATTATCAATTCAAAAACTAACAGGAATTATTAATTTATTACAATCATTGGCAAATAAAACATATATAAATAAAAGTTTTCTAAGTATTTTACTAAAAATTACAGGAATAGCATTTATAACAGAATTTGCTGTAAGTATTTGTTCAGATGCAGGAGAAAAAGCAATAGCAAGTAAAATAGAAATAGGAAGTAAAGTAATAATTATTGCAATGTCAATACCAATTATAACGAGTTTATTGGAATTAGTTATAGAAATTTTACCATGAATTAAAAAATAATTACAATTTTTGCTTGACAAAATTTAATTATTTTTCAATTTAGATTTGAACAAGAGAAAAGGAATGAAATAAAAAATGAATGAATCAATATTAACATTTAGATGTTATAGAAAAAAATATAATTTTAGAAAATTAAAAAAATACATAATAATAATGATTATATTCATAAGTATAATTATACCAACTAAAGTATTTGCAGATACAGAAAATGAAATAATGAATAATACACAAGAAAAATTTAATATAAACAGCTTTATAAAAGAAGCAGACAAATATACAGGAGACTTTCTTGAAGATGTAAATTTAGGGGATATGCTAAATCAAGCAATACAAGGAAAAGTAGATAATAAAACATTATATCAAAAAATATTTAAAATGTTTGGAAAAGAAATAACAGTAAGTTTAAAAACATTAATCAGTATATTAGTAATAATTGTAATTCATGGAATTTTAAAATCAGTAACAGATAATCTAGAAAATAAAAATATATCTCAAATAATTTATTTTGTTCAATACATATTAATTGTAACACTTATAATGTCAAATTTTACAGAAATAATAAAAATCGTTAAAAACACAGCAGATGATTTAGTTGGATTTATAAATGTATTAATGCCACTATTATTAACATTAATGATGTATACGGGAAGCATAGCAACAACATCATTATTAGAACCAATTATATTATTTGCTATAAATTTTATTGCAAATTTAATAAAAAATATATTAATTCCAATAGTTTTAATAATAGTAGTATTTTCAATAATCTCAAAAATTTCAGAAAAAATGCAAATTGAAAAATTATCAAAATTTCTAAAATCAAGTGTTGTATGGGTGTTAGGAATAGTATTAACAATATTTGTTGGTGTTGTATCATTAGAGGGAACACTAAGTAGTAGTGTTGATGGAATAACTGCCAAAACAGCAAAATCGGCAGTTTCAACGATAATACCAGTTGTAGGAAAAGTTTTGGGTGATGTTGTAGATAGTGTATTAGGATGTGGAATTATATTAAAAAATGCAATAGGACTAATAGGAGTAATTATAGTAATAGGAATATGTATAATACCTATTATAAAAATTGCAACAATGTGCATAATGTATAGTTTAGCATCAGCAGTAGTCCAACCAATAGCAGATGATAAAATAGTAAAAGTATTAGACGAAATGGGAGGAGTATTTAAACTATTATTAGGAATATTATGTTCATTATCTGTAATGTTAATAGTTGGAATAACATTAGTTATAAAAATTTCGAATAGTGGGATGATGTATAGATGATAAGTTTTTTGAGTTCATGGGCAGAACAAGTTATATTAGCAGTCATAATTGCTACAATTTTAGAACTTATTTTACCAAATAGTAAAAATAAAAAATATGTTCAAATGGTAATAGGTGTTTATGTATTATTTAATATAATATCACCAATTATAAAAAATAAAGAAAAACTAGTATTTAGTGAAATTGATTTAGATAAATATATTACAACATCAACAAAAGTAGAACAATCATCAATGGATGCAAGATTAGAAAAAATATATTTAGATGAATTAGAAAATAATATAAAATCAAAATTCAAAAACGCAGGAATAGAAATAATAAAATGTACTATAGATGCAGAATTAGATACAACTAAGAAGAATGCTGGAATACATTCAATAGATGTAAAAGTAAAAAATGTTGATGATGAGAAAAAAATTTCAAAGATTAAACAAGAGATAATTGAAGAATATGAGATAAGTGAGGATAAAATCAAAATTATTATAAAATAATTTTAAAAGGAGAATGCTTATGCTAAAAGAATTATTTAAGAAAAGAGAAGAACAGACAGATCAAAAGAAAAAAATAGAGAATATTGTGGCATTTATAATAATATTAATTATAACAGTATTAATAATAAATAATATGTGGTCAAAAGATGAAAAGAAAAATACAAATACTACAGGAAAAGTATTAGCTGGAAATGTTGAAAGTCAAGTATCAACTAGTGAAAATACTGATGATTTAGAAACGAGATTAAAAAATATTTTAGAAACAATTAATGGAGTAGGAAAAGTAAAAGTTTTATTAAAATATTCTGAAAGTAGTCAAGTTGTAGCAATGTATAATGAAACAAATTCAGAAAATAAAACTGAAGAAAATGACGGAGATGGAGGAACTAAAAATAGTACAGAAACTGAGACAAAAAGAGAAATTGTATATACAGATGAAAATGGAACTAGTAAACCAATAACAGAAAAAGTAATAATGCCAGTAATTGAAGGAGCTATAATTACAGCACAAGGAGCTTCAAATGCAAATATAAAGTCATCAATAGTTAGTGCAGTAGAAGCGGTTACAGGTCTGGCAATACATAAAATACAAGTATTTGAGATGAAAAATTAAGTGAAAACTGATTACAACTTAGAAGAGGGCATATTATTAGAATTTAATTCTTTATATGGAGGAGAAATAATATGGATTTAAAAAAAATTAAATTTAAAACAGGTACAGCAGCAATATATGTACTTGCATTAATGTTGGTTGGATTAGGATATTGGAATTATGTATCAACAGAATCAAATAATATCCAAACAGTAGCAGAAACTCAAACGGAAAATTCTGAAGATGAGAACTTAGGAGATGCACAATTTGTTAGTAGTAATGATGTGACATTAGAGACAAAATCAACACAAAGTACAGAAACAAGTACTGAAATAGTCAAAACGGAAAGTACTAATAAATCTAATGATTATTATGAAGAATCAAAATTACAAAGAGATACAATGTATTCACAAACGTTAGAAACATATAAAGAAATGCTTAATAATTCAAATGTATCTGAAGAACAAAAAGCTATAATAACACAAGAAATTACAAATGTAAATAAAGAGAAAAATGCAATAATGGTTTGTGAAAATTTAATAACAACAAAAGGATTTTCTAATTGCGTAATTTTTGTAAATACTGATAGTGTGAGTGTTGTGGTTGAAGATGATAACTTAAAAAGTGAGGAGATTGCTCAAATTCAAAATATTATTTCAAGAGAAATGAATGCAAAAGTTGAAAATATACATATCATGACTAAGAAATAAAAGAAATTCAATTATTAGAATTCCATTTTTATAATTTAAAACCTTGAAATTTAAAAATCTATATAGTAAAATATACTCAAAAAAGAAAAGGCATAAAAATGGTAGATTTAAATAAAGAGATAAAATATGTAAAAGGAGTAGGTCCTAATAGAGAAGTATTATTAAATAAACTAAAAATATATACATTAAAAGACTTAATAACATATTATCCAAGAGACTATGAAGACAGAAGCAAGCCAAAAAATATATATGAATGTGAAGATGGAGAAGAAGTTTTAATAGAAGCAATGCCAACAGGAAAAATTTCAGAATATAGAAAAGGAAAGATGGTAATAAGTCGACTAATAGTAAAAGATCAAACAGGAACATGTTATATAACATGGTTTAATCAAGGATATTTAAAAAGTGTATTTACACCAGGAAGATTATATAGATTTTTTGGAAAAGTAGCCAAAAAAGGAAATAGAATTGAAATGAATTCACCTGTTTATGATGAAATAGATCAAAGTAAAAACACAGGAAAAATAATACCTATTTATCCATTAACATATGAACTAAAGCAAAATACATTAAGAAAAATAATGGAAAATGGATTAACAGAAGTACTTGGAAAATTAGACGAAACATTGCCAGAATATGTATTAAAAGAAAACAATTTATTAGATATAAATACATGTATAGAAAGAATACATTTTCCACATGAATTTTCAGACTTTAATAAGGCAAGAGAAAGACTTGTGTTTGAAGAACTTTTAATAACACAATTAGCATTATTAAAATTAAAAAACAATTATGATAAAGATAGAAATGGAATAAAATTTGATAAAAATGTAAAAATGTCAGATGTTATAAATAAATTACCATTTAATTTAACAAAAGCACAATTAAGAGTATTAGAAGAAATTGATAATGATATGGAAAGTCCACATTCAATGAACAGATTATTACAAGGAGATGTAGGCTCAGGAAAAACAATTGTAGCAATGATAGCAGCATATAAAGCAGTAAAATCTGGATATCAAGTAGCAATAATGGCACCAACAGCAATACTTGCAAGTCAACATTTAGAGAGTTTTGAATCAATATTAAATCAATTTGGAATAAGGTGTGAATTATTAATATCAAGCATAACCAAAAAGAAAAAAATTGAACTTTTGGGAAGATTACAAAATGGAGAAATTGATATATTAATTGGAACACATGCAATGCTAGAGGAAAATGTAATATTTAAAAATTTAGGATTAGTAGTTACAGATGAACAACACAGATTTGGAGTAAAGCAACGTGCAACAATTTCAAATAAAGGACAAAATCCAGACATAATAGCAATGTCTGCAACACCAATTCCAAGAACATTAGCATTAATATTATATGGTGACTTAGATATATCAATAATAGACGAACTTCCACCAAATAGAAAGAAAATAGAAACATTTGCAGTTACAAAGGAAATGACAGAAAGAGTAAATACATTTGTAAAAAAGCAAATAGATGAAGGAAGACAAGCATATATTGTCTGTCCATTAGTTGAAGAAAATGAAGAATTAGGTTTAAAATCTGTTATTGAATTAGAAGAAAAATATAAAAACGAAACATTTAGCAATTACAAAGTAGCATATTTACATGGAAAAATGAAAGCAAAAGAAAAAGATGAAATAATGGAACAATTTAAAAATGGAGAAATACAAATACTGATATCAACAACAGTAATTGAAGTAGGAGTAAATGTACCTAATGCGAGTATTATGGTAGTTGAAAATGCAGAAAGATTTGGACTTGCACAATTACATCAATTGAGAGGAAGAGTTGGAAGAGGAGAATATCAATCATATTGTATTTTAAAATTTGAAGGAAATGGAAAAACAACAAAAGAAAGAATGAAAGTAATGTGCCAAACAAATGATGGATTTATAATATCTGAAAAAGATTTGGAATTAAGAGGTTCAGGAGACTTTTTTGGAACAGAACAACATGGTATACCTGAATTTAAAATAGCAAATTTATTTGAAGATATGGGAACCTTGAAAAAGGTTCAAAAAATAGCAATGGAAATTATGGCAGATGATCCATTACTTGAAAAAGAAAAAAATATAAAACTAAATGAATTAGTAAAAGAAAAATTTAGTTCAAGAATAGAAATTTAAAAGGATGTAGATAAAAATGTGGCAAATAATAGGAAGATTAATAGGTGCTTTAATAGCTTTAGCAGGGGTAATAATGATATATGATGCTCGTTTAATTACTAAAAAATATTTTAGTTTTGGGGATAAAAATGAAGCAACAACAGGACTAAAAATGCTTGGAACAATTGTGTGTGTGATGGGTGGAGTTTTAGTTATGTTTATAAAATAATAGTCATAAAAATGTTCAATTATGAATAAAATAAATTAAATATTTTTGGTAAAATACTTGACAATGTAATTAGTATTGTGCTAAAATAACATTTGTCAAGTAAATATGCGGATGTGGCGGAACTGGCAGACGCGCTGGTCTTAGGAACCAGTGTCAACGACGTGGGGGTTCAAGTCCCTTCATCCGCACCAATGACGTATCTGTTCAAACTAATAGAACAGAATTGATACAAAAATCAATCAGAAAATAAATCTGGTTGATTTTTTTGTTGTCTAAAACAATATTAAAATCATCCAAACGAAAGGCTGGTGTATAAATTGAAAATAATTAAACAAGAATTACAATTTGAAGAATGTCTAAAACAGAGACTTGAATTTATATGTGAATTTTCTAAAGTTACCCCTACTTTTATAAATGGTAGCATTAGGAAATTAGAAAAAACTAATCTTACATAATTAAATAGTACTACAAATATATCATCAAACACGCTATTTGTAAAAAAATTTAAAAATCAATTGAAAATTATGTAAAATTATAGTATAATATATTTAGTATGGCAGTAGCCATTTTACATATATTCCTTTTTGCACACTAACGTCTTGTTAGTTTTACATATAAAAAAATCTTACAACAAATTGGAGGAATTAAAAATGAAAAAAATTGTTTCTATGTTACTGATGATGGTTTTGGCAATCTCTGTATTGACTGGTTGTAGTGATACCGATAAAGCTCGCCAGCTTGAGGTGGCTGCAAATCTCGAGGAAGCACAACAGACTCCTACCGATATTGATTATTCTCTTGAAAGATATAATCTTATTCGGAGAGCCTATTGGGTAAATGGTCAAAGAGAGAAAGCATTGGCATTGCCTTGTTCCATTGAAAAGCCTTTGGGTTATGTTATTTTGATAACCGATAATGGTGCAATATTAGGTAATTTTGTTGTTGATGGTAAGGTTTCATCCCTTAATAGTTTTTTAACACCAGATACAACTTATCCTAATAGTACTGGAGCAGATTGGTTAGCTGATGTAGATGGTAGCTATGGAGAAAATGATGCAGGTATTTTCTTCTTTACTCCTGACGGAAAATACATTGAGTGGACAGGAACATATCTGTATTCTGATATTCCATTTGAAGTAGAACAACCTGTTCTTAAAATTAGCGATTAACCATCTCGCAGTAATTGGAAACAGCCACATGGAGATAATCTATGTGGCTGTTTCCATATCCATTTACTTTTATGTAAATATCTGGTATAATAAAAGTAGTATGGCAGTAGCCATTTTATATATATTCCTTTTTGCACACTAACATTCTGTTAGTTTTACATATAAAAAATCATACAACAAATTGGAGGAATTAAACATGAAGAAAATTGTTTCTATTTTATTGCTAGTAGCAATAACCCTTTGTATGCTTGCAGGTTGCGATAGCGACTATCAGGAACAAACTTCTGATGTAGAAAAACAGCAGAGTATCACTAAAGACCTTCAACAGTCTCAACCTACTCCGACAGATATCGACTATTCTCTTGAACGGTACAATTTAATTAGGAGAGCATACTGGGTAAATGGTCAGAGAGAAAAGGCTTTGTCTCTTCCTTGTCCTGTTGAAAAACCTTTGGGCTATGTTGTTCTTATGTTAGAAGGTGTTGGTGTAGTTGGAAACTACGTTATTGATGGAAAAGTTTCATCTTTAAATAGTTTCTTGACACCTGACAGTGAATATTATGAGTATTCTGCTGGTGAAACTTCTAAAAAAAATAACTGGCTTGCCGATGTTGACGGTAGCTATGGAGAAAATGATAATGGTATCTTTTTCTTCACCACAGATGGCAAATATATTGAATGGACAGGAACATATATTTATTCCGACATTCCTTATATTGTAGATGACCCTATTTTAAAAGTACAGGAGGAAAATTAACATGAATAAAGCAGGAACTATTATCGTAACAATCATCAGCGTCATCTTTATTGGAGCTATCATCTTTTTGGGATTTACTCCAGGAGGTAGAAGTGTTTGGAACAGCTATACTCATAGCTTAGAGAAAGCTGATGAAAATCAGTATGAAACCAAAAAGCAGGTCGAAGATACTGCACGTGCTATGATCGCATCGTATAAATCCGATGTTGCTACTTATGAACAATATAAAGACAGCGACAACGAAGAAAAGCAAAGCTGGGCAGAGCAAGCAAAAATGAGAGCAAACAGAACTGCTAACTCTTATAACGAGTACATTCTGAAAAACTCTTATGTGTGGGAAGATAATATTCCTAGCGATATTGATTACTCACTGCCTATTGTTGAATAATCTTTGCTATCCGTAAATTAGAAATACCCCAGAGTGTGTTTTACACCTCTGGGGTTTCTTCTTAATATTATAAAAGTTCTTATTTTAGCAATAAATAAATTGATTAAAAATTATTTCTTCTACAGAATTTTTTATATTATTCATTTAGAACTATAATTTTATATTTGTTTAGCTGTCCTTTAAAAACATATTTTTACAAAAATTAAAGTGTACTTAACTTAAGTCTACTGGGTTAGAACTTATGGCAAAGCCAAAGTCAATAGCTACGAAGAAATTTCAAAGGAGGGATTCTATGTAGCAAGAATTAGCTTATTCTTTTCACTTGGGTAATGATAAAAATAAAAGTAAATTAGCAAAAAAGGTTGCATAGAATTTCTTGCAATAAAGAAATTTTCTCCACATGATGATGAAGAAGATGATGGAAAAGATTTTACAATGCATGTTCTCTATGTAAACAACGGCTGGGCTTTTGATACATATAGTTCTCGCCAATATCCGATTGAGAAATTGCACGAAATCTACAAAGCTAAAATTTATAAGTCTTTTAGTTTTGATGAAATTAGTAACAAATCTTATGAAGAATTTAGAGAAGAACAAGAGCCTGAACTTGCAAAGTGGTCTATTGATAATGACTGCTCTATGTTTTGGAAAGATGACAAGGAGGAAACTTAAACATTTCATGACTGGTTATACAACTTATAACCAGCCGTGTTTTTATGTGTAAAGATATGATTTCTTATAAATTTGTTATAATTTTATTGCAATTTATTAAATTTATGAGATACTTTAGTAAATTGATTGATATTTGTATCAATCGTTATGAGAGCCGAAAAAAGTTGTAGATAACTATGTCAACGGCACCAATGACAAATAATATACTAAAAGCCATACAAACATTGAAATATCAATGGTGTATGGTTTTTCTATTTTTAAAATTAGTGCAATAGTAATGCAGTAGGGAGTTGAAATTATATTTAAAATATAGTATAATAATGTATGTAACAGTATTGTTGCACCTTTGAAAAGTAAAAATTTCGGAGGTGCAAACCTCCGAACAATGAAAAGGAGAGCTATTATGACTAAAAAACAGATTGTTAACACTATTGGCTGGACAGTAATCGTTTTCGCCATTCTTGCATCTTACAGATACTATATTGGTGTCGACAACTGGGTTGAAGAAACACTTAATTGGGTAATTCCGGCAGCAGTCGGATATTTCTTAGGGTATGGACAAGCACAAAAAGACCAAAGACGGTAATTATCACAGAAAAGGCTATGCAATATATTAATTAATTGCATAGTCTTTTTTGTGAAATAAATGAAAAAACTATTGACAAAAATCGACACTAAATATACAATTAAAAAGTATTTTATATACAAATGAAAGGGGGGAAAAGCTATGCAAAGTGATAAAAATTGGCTAGCAACATTATTATTATGTTTATTTCTTGGAGGGATAGGTGTTCATAGATTTTATGTAGGAAAAGTTGGAACAGGAATTTTACAATTAATAACATTAGGTGGATGTGGAATTTGGACTCTTATTGATTTAATAATGATAATAACAGGAAGCTTTACAGATAAAGATGGTAATAAAATCACAAATAGCTAAAATTGAGATTTTCTTATTAGTTAATGTTGCGTTATTAATAATTCTGTATAGTATACCAATAAAAGACAATAATTTTTTAGAAAACCTATGTATATATAAGTTAATATCAAAAAAAGAATGTTTTAATTGTGGAATGACAAGAGCTTTCTTATCAATAATACATGGAAATTTTGATATGGCGATAACATATAATAGAAATTCTATTTTGGTTTTTCCATTCACAATAATTGCTTACTTGTATTCATGGTATAAATTTATATGGAAGAAAAAATAAGATATGGGTTGTAATGACACAACCCATAATTAGTATAGGGGGAAATTCATGAATAACGAAAAAACAAAATCAGTATTGGCTTACATTTTTGGACTTATAGGTGGATTAATTGTTTTAATGATGAAAGGCAGTGAAAAAAGAACAAAAATATGTGCAGCTCAATCAATAACAATAGCATTGATATATTATATAGTAAGAGTTGCATATGGATTTATTCCATTTAATATTCCATTTTTTGACTATATAGTATCAGGACTTTATTTAGTTGCAAGTATAATAGGAATAGTAAAAGCTTGTAATGATAATGAAGAACCAGAAATATCTGGTATAGGTGAAATTGCTAAATCATTGTTTAAAAAACAAATTGAACAATAATATAAGAAATACTATAAAAGTCAGTCAAAAGCTTTTGACTGGCTTTTATGAAATAATAATATAATATATATTGATATTAGAAAAAAGATATAGTATAATACATAATAGATGCTTTCATAGCTCAGTTGGTAGAGTGCAGCCTTGGTAAGGCTGAGGTCACGGGTTCGATTCCCGTTGTTAGCTCCAATAGAAAAGTCCGGTATATCAGCGATTACAAGCAATATACCGGATTTTAATTTATTAGAATTTGTATTCCATTTGGTCTATTTTATACAATATTTCCAAAAAAATGCAAACTACTTTCGTAATTTTTCTAATAATTTAACGAAATATTCAGGTAAAGGAGCTGTAAACTCCATATATTCGCCCGTTGATGGATGAACAAAGCCAAGAATCATTGCATGAAGCGTCTGTCCCTGCAGATGATAAGGATTCTTACCGGAACCGTACACTTCATCACCCAGAAGTGGATGACCGATACTTGTCATATGCACACGAATCTGATGCGTTCTGCCTGTTTCCAGACGGCATTCCACATAAGTGGCATTTTTGAAACGTTCCAGAACTTTATAATGTGTGACTGCATCCCGTCCGTTTTTACAATGGGTGCTCATTTTCTTTCGGTCTGTTGGATGGCGTCCGATCGGAGCATTGACCGTACCGGAATCTTCTTTGATATTTCCATGTACAATGGCTTCGTAAATTCGATTAATAGAGTGTTCTTTTAATTGCACAGCAAGGCTCTGGTGAGCCATGTCATTTTTACAGATAATCAGAGAACCGGTTGTATCCATATCGATGCGGTGTACGATTCCGGGACGGGAAGTGCCGTTGATACCGGAGAGCTCATTACCACAATGATACATT
>ENA-OOXM01001685-OOXM01001685.1-human-gut-metagenome-genome-assembly--contig:-NODE-1685-length-15880-cov-7.250047_pt1 | contig 15880 bp, 13 predicted proteins | sample MGYA00241589_ERZ501347 | MGnify/ENA primary metagenome ERZ501347 (study PRJEB25962, sample SAMEA2042832) | human gut metagenome | biome: human gut; feature: human-associated habitat; material: faeces...
ACATCTCTTTTGCGAAAATATTTTGTCAAAATTTAGTCAAGAAAAATTGTAAGTACATATTTCGTTTTTCAGTTAAAAACGGTGATGCCCGGTGGAGAAAAGGCACGCGAATGTTTTTTCTGACGGGCCTGAATGACGGGTCACGTTTGCAGTAATGAGTCATCGGCCTTGGCGGTATGGATTTGGATGAAAGGAATAAAGGCCGAAATGTCGTAAGCGATAAGGACAAGGGTGAAAGACAACCGAAACGGTTGAGGCCGTCAGTAAACACCATCCTGTCACCGCATTTGTGTTTTTTTTCGTGCGTTTACGGTGTGTATTCAGAAATATTTTCCGTATATTTGCACATTCATAAACATTTAGCCGTCAAGGTATTATGTGGCGACAGCGTGGCGGAAACGCCGCTGTGCCGCAGTCATGTCAATGTAACGTAACCGGATTTGAGCAAAAGATTACGCATACAGATATCTTTGTTCCTGCTTGTACTCTTCGTAGTGTTCAAGGCAGGAGCAACGTTGTTTGTACACGTTCACGTCATTGACGGAGTCAAGATTGTCCATTCCCATCCTTATTCGGGCAGCAATCACAGCCACTCATCATCTCAAATCCACTCCATAGCCTATGCCTCTGCCCAGCAGATGACAGCCCCCGGCGAATCCGCCACGCTGCATGTATGCCTTCATCTGCTCCATGTCTTTCTGCAGGACAGCACAGTAAGCGGTCTTGCAGCAGGCTGCATACATGGCGTCAAGAGCCGCGCGCCTCCTTATTTATATTAATATGTCATTACGGTATGTCGGGCATTGTCTGGCAGCACCGCCCTTTCCATCATGCCGGAAGCATTCCGCCGACGGCAGACAAACCATTTATCACACATATTAATACACAATGAGACACCATATTTTAATGCTTGCGCTGGCACTGTACAGCGCATACGGCACAGCGCGTACCGACGGAAACGGACCGGTGACGGAGGGTAACGCGGTAGCCGTACACGTAATAGAGAAAGACAGTGAGGACAATCTGCCTGGCGCGGTTGTAAAGATAAAGGAGACAGGACAGGCGGCTGTGACCGACGCAGACGGACATTGCCTGTTCCGAAACATTCCAGACGGGACATACACACTGACCGTCAGACTTCTCGGATACTCCACACAGGAGAAGAAAGTGAGCGTGAGCCGCGACTTCGCAGCCGACGTACACTTTGTCATGACAGCCGATGTCACCGTGACCGACGAGGTTGTCGTGTCAGCCAACCGCAACGAGACGAGCCGCCGCGACGCACCTGTCGTGGTGAACGTACTTAACAACAAGCTCTTCGAAGCGGTCAACTCGTCCGACCTCGCCAAGTCTTTGAACTACCAGTCAGGGCTCCGCGTGGAGAACAACTGCCAGAACTGCGGCTTCCCTCAGGTGCGCATAAACGGTCTGGAAGGCCCTTACTCACAGATACTCATCAACAGCCGTCCTGTGGTAAGCGCACTCTCGGGCGTCTACGGACTTGAACAGATACCGGTGAACATGATAGACCGCGTGGAGGTTGTGCGCGGAGGAGGATCCGCGCTGTTCGGAGCCAACGCAGTGGGAGGCACCATCAACGTCATCACAAAGGACCCCGTGAACAACTCCTTTCAGGTTTCATCGACGCTGTCAGACATGAACGGCAAGGCGTGGGAGCAATACTTCGGAGCCAACGCGTCGCTCGTGTCAGACAAGAACACCTATGGCGTGGCACTGTATCAGTCATACCGCAACCGGAATCCGTACGACGCGGACGGCGACGGGTTCTCGGAGCTCGGCAAACTCAACATGAACAGCTTCGGACTACGCGGATATTACCGCCCGTCGCAGTTCAGTAGGCTGGGCATAGAGTATCATGTCACCAATGAGTTCCGCCGCGGCGGCAACAAGTTTGACCTCGAACCGTTCGAGACGGACATCACCGAGCAGACCAAACACGTGATAAACAGCGGTGGACTTACGTATGATGTGTTCTTCAACAGTTACAAGCACAAGCTGTCGTTCTACTCGTCCATACAGCACACCGACCGCAACAGCTACTACGGAGCGCAGCAGAATCCGGACGCATACGGCAAGACCGACGACCTCACATGGGTGGCGGGAGCGATGTACACCGGCAACTTCAGCCGCCTGCTCTTTGCTCCAGCCGTCATAACATCGGGCATTGAGTATCAGAACAACTCGCTCCATGACGTGATGCTCGGCTACAACCGCGACATGAGACAGGACGTGCGCATCGGCGGCGGATTTGTCCAGAGCGAGTGGAAGATAAACCGTTTCACGCTGCTGGCAGGCTTCCGGGTGGACAAGCATAACCTTATAGACAATCCGATATTCAGCCCGCGCGTCAACGTGATGTACAAACCGTCTGACAAACTGCAGGCGCGCCTCACATGGTCCACAGGATTCCGCGCTCCGCAGGCTTACGACGAAGACCTCCACGTGACCGCCGTCGGAGGCGAGGGTGTGCTCATCAGGCTTGCCGAAGGGCTGAAGCCGGAGCGTTCCAACAGTTTCAGCGCGTCGGCAGACCGCACGTTCAGCTTCGGGCACTGGCAAGCCAACCTGCTCGTGGAAGCGTTCTACACACAACTCAACGATGTGTTTGTCCTTGAAAAAACGGGCACGGACGATTCTGGAAACATAATAAAGGAACGCCGCAACGGCAACGGCGCGAGGGTGTACGGCATAAACTTCGACGGCAAGATAGCCCACGGCTCGGAACTGTCGCTACAGGCAGGCTTCACGGTACAGAGCAGCCGTTACATCAAAAAAGAGAGTTGGAGCGAGGATCCTGACGTCGCTCCGACCAGATACATGCCCCGCACGCCAGGCTGCTACGGCTACTTCACACTCACGAGCGCGCCCTTGCGCAACTTCGACTTCTCGCTCTCGGGTGTCTATACGGGCAGAATGCGTGTGCCGCACATCGCTCCCGACGCCTCGGAGATACCCGCCGGATATGAGTACAGCTACATCACGAAAGACGAGCTCGTGCATACGCCCGACTTTTTCGAGCTCAACCTCAAGCTCAACTACACATTCGTGCTCAGCGACCACGTGAAACTGAAGCTCAACGGAGGCGTGCAGAACATGCTCAACGCCTTCCAGAAAGACCTCGACAAAGGCGGTTTCCGCGACTCGGGATACTTTTACGGTCCGGTGCAGCCGCGCACATACTTCATCGGTTTCAAGATAACAAACTGACGTTCCAGGCACGGCAGACCTCTGCCCGCACCGCAACAAGCCCCATACAGGATGCCACCTCGCATGCCATTACCTTAACTTGTGGCTCCACGCGGCATTTTCCTGTATGACGACTCATACAAATCATAATTATTGGGTATTGTCTGTTATAAGCCCGTACCTTAACTTTGCAGCACTCTTCAGACGCGCACTGACGCATCGGAAGAGTGCTTTTTGTATAAGGGATAATAACAATACAACGACAAACTTATTCATATGGAATCACACACAAAACACACAACACTCTTCAAAACACACACATGCCCTATCCGCATTTTGCCTCTGCTTGTCGCGCTCGCCGCATTCCTGCATGCCGGTGCGGAGAATGCAGAAGACAAAGACGCTCCCAACACAGTGGACACTATGAACATATACAGCCTGAAAGAGGTGGAGGTGTCTGCCAGCATGCGCAACCGCTTTGCCTCACCGACAAGCCACACCGTGGCGAAGATGCAGCTCGGCGACCTCGAGAATCCCCAAGTCTATCAGACGGTGAGCAGCGCGCTTCTGAAGGAACAGCTCGTCACGAATCTCAATGACGCTCTGAAGAATGTCCCGGGCGTACAGCGTCTGTGGGAGAGCACCGGCAGACAGAGCGACGGAGGAGAATATTACACCATGCGCGGATTCTCCGTACAGCCCACCATCATCAACGGTGTGGCTGGTCTGAGCAACGGAGCTCTCGACCCGGCAAACGTTGCCAAGATAGAAGCGATAAAAGGTCCGTCGGGCACTCTATACGGAGGCAACCTCATAAGTTACGGAGGTCTGATAAACATAGTGACCAAGACACCCTACAACAGTTTCGGAGGCAGCGTGGGATATATGACAGGCAGCCACGGACTGAACAGGTTCACTGCCGATGTGAACACCCCTCTCAGCAGCAAGGCACACCTGCGTGTCAACGCAGCCTACCACTATCAGCGCAGCTTTCAGGACGCCGGTTTCAGCCGGTCGCTGTTCATCGCGCCATCCTTCCGCTTCGACGCGAGCGACCGTCTGACGTTTCTTGTCAACGCCGAATACTACGCACCCGAGCGCGCAGTCGCTCCAATGATATTTCTCTACCGCTCGTCGGATGTGCAGTTCAAGGACACCAGACTCTTCGACGCGGCATACAAGAGGAGCTTCACAAGCGATGAGCTCACCATAAGCAATCCCACTTTCGGGCTGCAGGCGCAGGCTTTGTACAACATCAACAGCCATTGGAGCTCTCAGACAATAGTGTCGAGCAGCATAGCAGGGAGCGACGGCTACTACACTTACCTCTGGAACAACCCGTCGTCTCAGCTCTTCACACGCTACGCATCTAAGGTCAACTCCACTTCCTCGGCAATAAACATACAGCAGAACTTCAATGCCGACCACCGCTTCGGCACCGTACGCAACCGCTTTCTTGCCGGTGCCGACTTCCTGCAGCGCAACATTGTGAACAACGCCAACCCGTGGGTGGCAAACGGAGAAGTGTCTTTAGCGGACGGAAGCGACACAGGTGTGCTTACGGCATCTGCCATAGACAAGCTCGTGGCAGAAGGCAACGCCACACAAAGCAGGGCTAAGGTGACCATCTACGGAGTGTATGTGTCTGACGTGATAGACATCACACGCCACCTGTCAGCACTCGTCGGACTGCGCCTTGACAACTATTCGGGAGGCTCCATGTACGCAACGGAGGAAGTGAAGGACCAGCTTTCGTTCTCCCAGAAGCTCGGACTGGTGTTCCAGCCCCTGCCCGACAGGCTATCGCTGTTTGCCAACTACATGAACGGCTTCACCAACAACGACCCTGTATCAGTGTATGACAAGGACGGCAAGTTCGTGAAAACGAAGGTGCTCGACCCCGAACATGCCAACCAGTGGGAGGCTGGAGTGAAAGCCAATCTGTGGGACGAGCGGCTCACACTCACGGCAAGCTACTATGACATACGTGTGGGCAACCGCAGCATGACCGACCCCGACAACCCGCTCAACACCATCCAGGGTGGCGTGGAAAGGAGCAAAGGCGTGGAGCTGAGCCTCACAGCCAACCCGCTGACAGGGCTCAACATCATCATGGGATACAGCTACAACGACAACAAGATTACCAAGGACGCCGCCGACGGCGACTATCTCGGACGACGGTCGGAGAGCGCCGGACCGGCTCACATGTTCAACCTGTGGGCAAGCTACCGTTTCTTCACGGGTGCGCTGAAAGGCTGGTCGGTGGGTCTGGGAGGCAACGCCGCAAGCGAGAACAAGATTCTCAACAGGCGCAGCACAGGCACATTCGCATTGCCCGGATATGTTGTCGTGAACGGACTCCTGTCATACACCGGCGACCGCTACACCATTTCGCTCAAGGCAGACAACCTGCTCAACAAGAAATATTACAATGGATGGAGCACGGTGTCGCCCCAGCGTCTGTTCAATGTGTCCATAGGTGCGGAGTACCGTTTCTGATTATGCACACCGGACAAGCATAAGATGATATCAAATAAAAACCGTAACAAAGGCGTTAAATGTAATGAAGATACGCAAGATTGCCTATAAACTGCACCTGTGGGTGGGACTTGTGACGGGGCTGATAGTCTTCATCGTATGTCTCACGGGCTGTGTTTGGGCGTTCAAGCTCAACGGATGGATTGACGGGAAAGTATCCGTGGCGTCAGTCACGAAGGCTCACGGCTTCATGCGTCCGTCGGTTGCCGTCGCCCGCTCGTCCGCCGCCGTTGGAGACATACAGCCAGAATCGGTCACCTACACGCCCGAAGGAGTTGTAGAGGTGGCATTCCGCGACAGCTCGGGGGTGACCTCAGTGAGTCTGGATGCCGCCGAAGGACGAATCCTTGACGTGCGCCACACGCCGCAGCACGACATATGGAGCTTCATAGGTGAGGGTCATTACTCGCTCTGGCTGCCCGTAAGCATAGGACGCCCGATAGTAGGCTACGCCACCCTGCTGTTCTTCCTGACCCTCATTTCCGGACTTGTGCTCTGGTGGCCGAAGAACCGCCGTGCGCTCAGAGCGGCTCTTCTGCCGAAGTGGAACGCCGGCACCCGACTGTCACGACGGCTTTACGACCTTCACAACGTAATAGGATTCTACGCCGCGCCGCCGCTCATAGTCATCGCCATGACAGGTATGGTGTGGGCGATTGACTGGTGGGGCGACGGCATATATGCCCTGACATCCGGAGGGAAGAGCGAGGTGCCGTGGCGGTTGGCACAGTCGGACACCACAGCCGTCCTCTCTCAAAAAGACGGCGGCGGCTCATCCGCCACATTCGACATCACCCGTGCTGACATGCTCACAGACAGTCTGTACAGAACAATGTCCTCACCGCGCCTCATGATGGTGTCGTTGCCCGACACGGCAGACAAGACCTCGGCTCTCGTAGTGGTGGCTCAGCGCGACCGGCTTGTATATTATGACGCTGACCGCATGTCTTTCGACCGCTACACTTTTAAGGAAATCACCCCCGAAGGAGCATATCACGGAAAGTATGCCGACAAGGGTCTTGCCGACCGTCTGCGCCGTATGAACTATGACATACACACCGGAGGCATAGCCGGACAGGGCGGTCGCGTCATCATATTCGTTGCCTCTCTCTTCGGCATGACCCTCCCGTGGACCGGTGTCGCGCTCTACATCAACAAGCGTCGGAAGCGGAACAAGCATAAGGACAAGACCGCAAACAAACGCATAACGCAGCATACGCCATAGCTGTATATAACGGATGAGGATGCACCCGTAAGGGCACATCCTCATCATCTTTCATCAATGAACTCACAATCTCATATGTCAACGTCTGCCGTAATCATGTATCAGACAAACCCCACCACCTTATACATCTTTCCGTGCCGTGTCTTCACCTTCTTATACAGCACTCCGTCTGAAAGATAAAGTTTCTCCTTGTTGCGTCTGACAGTCTTCGGTTTGTGTATCTTCTCGACGAGAAGACCTATCGGCGGGCGCACTATCTCATATCTTGACGGCGCGAGTTTGCGGTAGTATCTGCCACCTTCGTCGTAGATGAACTGCAGTCCGTTGAAGCTGACGTATATACTTTTTGAAGGTATTACGCTTATGGTTCTGCTTCCGAATGTTCTGTGGCTCGGTGCAACCACTTCAACTTTCTTTACTTTCTTTGCCTTCTTAGGCTTGTGCGGCTGTGCGAAAGAGTCTGTGCATGCGAGGCTCATCAATGCTGCCATCATGTAAATCATAACCTTTTTCATAATCGTAAGTTTTTTGTGGTTGTTATTAGTTTGATGTTATTTCTCTCGTATGGTTTAATCCGATTACGTTTTGATAACGGTTTATAACCATTTGTGACATGTTGTCAATCGCAGGTCTGCTGTCTTGTCCGGATAAATCCGGTAGGGTGAACGGTTGTCCGCTCTGTGCATACCCTGTGTTGTTTGTCTGATGCAAAGATGGGAATAATATATGGCTCCTGCAAAATGATATCCCTAAAATGCAGTAGGGAAAAACCTAAACGTTGTGGGCTTTTCCCTATCCGGGGAATGACGGATGCGCTGTTAATGCAATGAGGCAAGGGTGGGGAGAGGCCAAAAACAAAGGGTTTTGTTTTGTCGGAAAGAGCGTTTGCACTATCTTTGCATAAGATAGGCTGCACTCGGGAAAGCAAAAGCGAGCTTTCTTTCCGCTCGTTTGCACTATCTTTGCAAAAGACAAGCTGCACTCGGGAAAGTGGAGTAAAGTTTTATATCCACCCGTCTGCACCTTATTATTTAAAAGAAACATTCACGCGGCATACACATAAAAGGCATGAAAGTATATTTTTATCACACACAGGACATAGCGTATATACGCAAACGCATGGAGAAAGGAGAATTTCCGGCGCATTTCCTTTACGGAGCGACAGGACTGCCTGCCAACGGCATTGAGGTGGTATGGCACCGTTCGCGCCTCGGACTGCCGCGCTGGCGCATGATGTTGCGCAATGCCTGGCTCATACTTACCTCGCGCGAGCATTTCGACGCCGTGTATGCCACGCATTACCGCGGCCTCGAACTCATTGTCCTTCTGCGTGCCCTGCGTCTGTTCCGACGTCCTGTCGTGATATGGCACCATCAGCCTGTCATCACATCGCCGAGTATGTGGCGCGAGCGTTTCGGCCGTCTGTTCTACCGTGGGTTCGACCGTATGATATTCTTCTCGCAGAAACTCATCGACGACTCGCTGCGTTCGCCCAAGGCACGTCCCGAACGTCTGGTACTCGGACACTGGGGTGCCGATCTCAGATTCTACGACCGTGTGATGGCGGCAGGCACTCATGAGCGCACGGGATTCATATCCACGGGCAAGGAACTGCGCGACATGCCTACGCTCGTGAAGGCATTCAACCGCACCGGAGCACGGCTCGACATATACACCGGACGCAACACCGGCGGAGTGAACTACGAGGAAGTGTTCGCCGCCAATCCTCCGGCGGAGAACATCACGGTGCACTACGTCAACGGTCTGTGTCCCTACGAGCTCAGCATGAAGGTGGACCGCGCCGCCTGTGTGGTGATATGCTGCAAGGAGACAAAATACACCGTGGGCCTTACTACGGTTGTTGAGGCTCTCGCTCTCGGCTTGCCCATCATCTGTAGCCGCAATCCTCAGATACCGGTAGATTTCGATGCGGAGGGTTGCGGCATCACTGTGCCCTACTATGATGTGGACGGATGGGAGAAGGCTGTGCGCTACATAACGGATCATTCCGACGAGGCGCGTGAGATGGGACGCCGCGGACGCCGGTTGGCCGAGCGGTTGTTCAACGACGAACGGTGCGCCCGCGAGGTGGCTGGTGTGCTGCGCGAGGTGGTGGAGGAGAACCGGCGGTGACACAGCACAGCCGTACAGGGTTGATTGTACGGCGGTGAAGGCGGGTGAAAGTGTATTATAAGTTAATTTGTCTTAATACTTTCAGATTGTCGCTTTTTTTTTGTTTATGTGAGGATGTTTTGCTAAATTGCACTGAAAACGATACGGTCTGTAATTTGCATACCGTTGTGCAGCATCATGAAACTGCCGTTCCCGAACTGTCGCATGGCGCATCCTGCGTCCGGTACGGCTACAAACGGCACAGGCAAATACGGCCGACGGCAGCGGAATAAGAACCGGATAAAAAGACAACCCACATATATTAACCACATAAAAACATATATGCCTATGAAAGGATACATACTTTCTTTCTTTATGATGTTGGCAGCCCTGATGCTGTCCACGCTTTCGTTTCTTGTGCACAATGTGGATGTGGTTTATTCGCTTCCCGGAATTGTGCTTGCTGCGATAGTTCTGTTGCGAATGCGCTACGTGCGTCGCAAAGGTCTTGACGAGCGTCGCCATGCCTTGGCTTTGGTGTGCGGATGGCTCTTCTTTTTCTTCATTCTTATGGGACCGGTGTATGTCGATGATTATCCTGTGTACTCCATGTCGATTGTTCTCGGCTGGGGTCTGGCGATTGCGATGGCATGTCTCTACCACAGATACCGCAGTGTGGCTGTAGGAGCAGCGGGTGTCGTTGTGTGGCTCGCTTTCATCTTCCTGACCATTCCTACATGGGGTGAGTACTGCGAGAAGGTGAGAAGCGCCCGCGAACACAAGACTGAGAAGTGCAGGAAGGTGGAAGCACGGTCGGCTGATGCCGGCAGCACGCTGTCGGTTGTGACCGTTGGAACGACGTCTGACGTGCAGGCTTAGGCTTGTCGCGCCCTATCATATAGCCGCAGGGATGGTTTTCCTTGCGGCTTTTTTGTCTTGCGGCGGTCGGTACGGGGCTTCGTGGCTTGTCCGTCTGCCGGGATATGGGCGGTGAGCGAGGCGCGAAAACGGGGAGACAACGCCGTGTTCATACACCGTCCGGTTCTGTATAAATATACACTCACGACCGTATATTTATGCAACACGGCTGATGCTCAACTGCGTGAGAATTGAATATTTGTGGGCAAGAGCACGTTTGGACGCAAATACGCGAGTTTTGAGAGGTTTGCGTAAAGTGCTGATAATCATACTGGTTACGCTTATGCGTACTTTCATCCGCCTTCCGATGCTTTGCAAAAGAGCCCATTTCGCCTTGCAAAAGAGCCCATTTCGGCCTGCGATAAAGCCTATATCGTGCCATGAAATGGGCTTAATCGGACTGCAAAACAGGCCATTTCGCAGAGCAACCCCCTCCAAAACGCTCCGCCGGAATATGAAAAACGCCTCGTAATTCACCGATTTAAGGTTCGTTAACTTCTCTTTTGCGAAAAATATTTGTCAAAATTCTTTACTTTCAGAAGTGTATATTTATTCATTTATGGCGGCTGAACGGGCGTTGTGGGGAGCGCGGATAAAAAGAAAAAAGGGTGGAGCAGAATATGTGGAAGTATAAGAAAAGAGGAAAGAATAGATTTTTGTGGCAGTCCGCAAACATGTGTATGCGGACTGCCGATATTATGCTGAGATGGTACTAAGTGTCGTTCAGTTGGGGAAATAGGGCTGTGGCTGGAACCAGTCAGGGCTGTTTGATATTTTCTCAACCATGTCTTCGGGCATCTGTTTGATCTCGCCGGATGCGACGAGCGCGTCCATGTCGGCCTTGAACTCGTTGTACATTTCGGGCGTCATGATGTAATACTTCGTTCCGTAATCATCTATCCGTAGCGCTATCTGCCGCAGATATCCCCATCTTTCGAAGTAAGGCATTAGGTTGTAGCCTGCGAGTCGGCTTGTCTTGCGTATGAAGTTCATGATGAACGGCACTGTGTTTTCCGACGGGTCGCAGTGGTCTTCGGTTATGTAGTTGTCCTTCACCCAGCACGATTCGGGGAAACGGCGGCGCAGTTCGGCCAGCTTTCCGTTGGCGTTGTTGTTCTGAGCGCTGGCTATGAGCTCGTATTTGTCGGCCTTGCCTTTCTTCTCTATTTGCGAGCCTTTCTTGTTGTCGTTCTGCCGCAGAGCCTCATACCAGTCGGGAGCGAAGTCGGGCACGCCGTTCGTAGTGAAATAATTGAACAGCATGATGAGCGGACACAACGCACCGTCATGAGCCTCCGAGTAGGCCACGGCGCGCAGAGGATTGCGCGAGTAAGGCGTTATGAGCGAGTCGCTCATGGCTTGCAGTGCGGCGTGGAGCTTGGCGTTGTATGCGAATTTGTCGCGGTCGGCGTAGGCGTTTTTGCGTTGTTGGCTTACAACCGTGCCTGAACTATAGCCCTGGTCGTTGAAAAACTGCGCACGGGCAGGGGCCCATTGCCCGAGTTTATCAGAAGTGCGGTAGCCCATCTTCATTATGTTGTAGTACGCTTGCAGGTTGTTGGACACCTCACCCATGCCTGCCCAGTTGAAGTAAGGTGTCATCTGGTGCAGGTGTCCCCACTCATGGCTGAGCCCCCAGATGGCGTCGTTGTCGTTTTCTACTATGTTACGGCAGTCCAGAACGCGCGGTTCCTGGTCAACGTGGAATGATACGCCCAGTCCGTCCTGATACATATAATAAGTATAGTTTACGTAAGCCATGGTGCGGTTCTTTGGTATCCTGTCGTATTTCTCTATTCCCAGCTGGCGGTGTTCCCACGCTACGAGCGAGTCGAGCACGTTCATGTACTGGCGGAAGCCGGGCTTTCCGTCGCGCGACTTGCAGTATTTTGCAAGTCCCTTTGATGTCCATATGGAGTGCACCTTACGGCCGAGCACGTCCATACATATGTTCGGTGCCTTGTTGCAGAGGGCCATCATCTCCTCGTTTGTCTTGTCCGGCGAGAGATAACCGTTCACCTGTCCATTGACGAAATGCACTTTCAGGGCCGGGCGTTTCTCCGGTTTCTCGTCGGCGTAATAGCAGATGTATGCCAGAGCATTCCATTCGCCGTCATAGCCGATGGTATTGATGCCGTTCTTCAGTTCGTATGTTTTTATTTCAGGAAAGCCTCCGTCGAAGTTCTGTCCTACTTTCCCGACATACCATTCCACCGTCTTGAGCTCCGCTTTCATGTCCTTCGGAAGGCCGTCGACGACGATTGTCTGGCTCGACATGGCGGGAATGTTTATTCCGGTGACGCCAGCAATCTGGTCGTAATGCTTGCCTGGAGCGTTCCATTGGCGTGCGAGAGTTTCGTAGGACAGATTACATTCGTATTCGGCAACGCGGTAGGCGGTTTCGTAAGTTCCATCCATGATGCTGTTGGCAAGGTTGCGCAGCGTTGCGTCCTGCAGTCGGTCTATCTGCGAACGGGTGACTTTCTTCTTCAGACGGGTCATAAGCTTGTCGGCGAAGATGTCCGAAGGCTCTACTTCACCGGTGACTTCTGTCTGACTTACTGTATGTGGTACTGATGCTGAGACCATCGTTTCGGGCATAAGTAACAGTCCCGACAGCATAATACCGAGCATGGTTCTCTTTACGATAATGATATTTTTATTCATGTGTTTTACGTAAAAGTAGTAATGATTGTGTAGAGGTTACTGCAAATTTAAGCCTTTTCGGCCACATAATCGTATTCTTTATATTATTATTTCATAATACTGGTGATTATGTATTAACGGACTGCAGATGTCGTGTCTTTTTTATGTAGGGTGTGTGGAAAAGTGGTTCCAGAAATAAGGTTTGTATATAAATAATACACCCGATAGGGTATAATAATTAAAAATAATAATAAAATTATACCCTAAAAGGTATAATGAATGTGTTTAATTTGTATATTTGTACCCAAACGGGTATAAAATGGAAGACAGGGAAATAGCCGCTTTTGTGAAAGAGATGAGAAAGAAGTTCAACCTCACGCAAGTGGACCTGGCCGACAAATCGGGCGTGGGGCTGCGCTTCGTACGTGAGTTGGAACAGGGCAAACAGACCTTGCGCATGGACAAGATAAACCAGGTGCTGAGCCTTTTCGGCCGGCAGGTGGGTGCCGTGGAGATAGGAGGCGAGGGCCGGGCACGCGAGAAATGACTGCCGGACGCGCGGTGAATGATTGCCGTATGCACCTGGGATGAAGGTCGGACGCGCTTGAGATGAAGTCCGGATGCGCGAGGGATGACTGCCGGAACATGAACATTAATACACATCAGTGAGTATGAAGACAGCGCTTGTATATCTTTACGACCGCCTCGCAGGGCGGTTGACGGAGGACGAAAACGGTTTCACGTTCTGTTACGACCGTGAGTTTCTTGCTTCGGACGATGCTGAGGCCGTGAGCCTTACGCTTCCGCTGACCGACGAACCGTATCACGACACTGTGCTGTTCCCCTTCTTCGACGGACTGATACCCGAGGGTTGGCTGCTCGGAATAGCCGAGAGGAGCTGGAAGATAAACCAGCGCGACCGCATGTCGCTGCTCATGGTGTGCTGCAAGGACTGCATAGGGGCGGTGAGTGTGGTGCCCGAAAAGGACGAGGAATGACTCCGGCGGCGCATCGCTTCTGGCCATGCGGCGGACCGGGAAGTATTTTATAAAAAGCAATAATCATGGACTGCGACTCTAAAAGAATATGCCTGCATTGCTACAAACCGCTGAAGGACGGGCAGACAGACTATCATCCGGCGTGCGCACGCAAGTTTTTCGGTACGCGCGAGGCGCCGTCGCTGCCTTACGTCCGCTCGCAGTTGGGCGACCTGGCGCGGCAGGTGGTGCGCAGTCAGAGCACTCTGACGGGTGTGCAGGCCAAGCTCTCGCTCGACATAGACAAGGGCGGGCGCAACCAGCCCGACCGTTTCACCATAGTGGGTCTGTGGGGACGGTTCATCCTCAAGCCGCAGACGGGAACGTACAGGGCGCTGCCCGAGCTTGAGGACCTCACCATGCACTTGGCCGAGGCGGTGAAGATTAACGTGGTGCCTCACAGCCTGATACGCTTCAGCGACGGCGAACTGTGCTACATCACGAGGCGTGTCGACCGCACGGAGACGGGCGCGAAGGTGCCGATGGAGGACATGTGCCAGCTCACGGAACGTCTGACGGAATATAAATATAAAGGTTCGTACGAGCAGATAGCCAAGGCGATAAAGAAGTATTCGTCGGCTCCGAAGCTCGACCTCGTGAACTTCTGGGAGGTGGTGGTGTTCTCGTGGATAACCGGAAACGCCGACATGCACCTCAAGAACTTCTCGCTCTACAACAACATTGGCATGGGATATACGCTCACTCCGGCCTACGACATGGTGGCTACGGCGCTCATCATGCCCGACGACCCCGAGGAACTGGCCCTCACGCTCAACGGTAAGAAGCGCAAGCTGCACCGTTCGGATTTCATAAAGTCGATAACGGCGTCGGGCATCGACGAGAAGGTGATAGACAATATGGCAAAGAGATTCAGCCGCGCCATCACGAAATGGTTCGAGATAATAGACCGTTCGTTTGTGCCCGACGACATGAAGAGGCAATACAAGAACCTCATACTGCGGCGCATAGTGATGCTGAAATGACGACGGGGGCGTGTGTCCGGAGCGCGCGATATTATAATATGGTGCTCACAATATCATCATTCGTTTTTCACATTATCATAATTCTGTGCTCACATTATCATAATTCTGTGTTCACCATATCATAATATGGTCAGCGCATTATCATTATATCATCCGCAGGTTATGGCTCAATAGAACTTCTGTGAGCAGGTGTTTCAATGGAAAGGTCGCGATTTCAATATATTATAAGTATTTTCCGAGACTGAATAAAACAGTATAAAACCACTGATAAGAGTTGTTTTCTTGTGCAGGATAAAGAACGATATGGGCAACTTTCAGATTGAAAGCAGATTTTGATTTTTCCGTCTCAGTTTTCTGATATACCCCGAAAAATAAGCGCGTATTTGCGGGCAGAGTCGTCTTCGTGAGCAAATACGCGAAAAATAAGAGGTTTTTGTATGATATTGAATATCAATGATTTATGTTTGAATGGTATTTCGTCGTTTTGCAATATGCCCCATTTCGCATTACGAAATGGCCCATTTCAGAGGCTAATATAGGCCATATCGCACCATGAAATGGGCTTAATCGCACTGCGAAATGGACAATATCGGAAAGCAAAACGGACTTTTACGGACTACGGTTCGGGGTATATCACGATGCGGTATGATGCAAGACGGGCCGCATCATACGTGATTTAACATTCCTTTACATCTCTTTCGCGAAAATATTTTGTCAAAATTTTGTCAAGAAAAATTGTAAGTTCGTCTTTCGGGTTTCCTTAAAATGTGACGGTATAAGGTATGAGAAACGGGGCGGAAGGAATTTATACGATTGGCCTGAGGTATATGCCGCGATTGCGGGTGGAGTATGTCAGTTGCGGGAAGGTGAATTGATTGTCGCTGCGATATCGGTTTATTATTATCCGAACTTCGTACGGTTTTGTTTTTATATTACTCTGTCCTTTCGGTAGGTTTTCCGGTGTTCAGTGACGGTTTACGTATAAGACCAATCCATGCATGGCCTATTCCGGTCATCGTAAAGCTGAGTAAAGACGCCTATTTCGGATTTTCCATAACGCAGAGGAATACTTTTCTCTTTCCACACATTATTTATATATTGTGCCGGTTTCATTTATATATTGAGCCGTTTTTATTTATATATTGAATCTTTCTTATTTATATATTAACGTGAGTTCGACGAATTGTAAGTGTTTGTAAATTTGGTGATTAGCG
>ENA-OOXM01001692-OOXM01001692.1-human-gut-metagenome-genome-assembly--contig:-NODE-1692-length-15852-cov-8.170349_pt1 | contig 15852 bp, 14 predicted proteins | sample MGYA00241589_ERZ501347 | MGnify/ENA primary metagenome ERZ501347 (study PRJEB25962, sample SAMEA2042832) | human gut metagenome | biome: human gut; feature: human-associated habitat; material: faeces...
GTCTTTTTCAAAAATATTTCGTAATGTTGCACTCGCTGGTTGACTCTGCCTTTTTGTCATGCAGCATCCGTCTTCCAGCTTTTTGCATCATACGGTTTGTCGCATTATAATATTTGTTGTAACTTTGCCGTTGCAACCGGCTCTATATGTGCCGTGTGGTTTATCACAATGTGCCGAATGGCTTGTGTCAGACCGAATGTGTCGGCAGCGGATTGCATTGTCATGCAGGCGAATTACCATATTAGGGCACGGTTTTTGCAGTTGATGAGAATATACATACACAATGAATATTAATCAAAAAACAAGATAGTTATGGTTTTATATCCCGAAATGATAAAGAAGGCGCTGGCAACCGTCATCTATCCCGGTACGAAGAAAAATATCGTAGAGAGCGAGATGCTTGCCGACAACATGAGGATAGACGGCATGAAAGTGTCGTTCTCGTTGATCTTTCCGCGCGAGACCGACCCGTTCCTCAAATCGGTTGTCAAGGCTGCCGAGCACGCCATCCATTACTATGTGTCAGGAGACGTGGAGGTGACAATAGCCACTGAGTTCACGTCGAAGGCTCGTCCGAAACCCGGCAAGATGCTGCCGCAGGTGAAGAATGTCGTGGCTGTGAGCTCCGGAAAAGGCGGAGTGGGCAAGAGTACCGTCGCCGCCAACCTCGCCATTGCGCTGGCAAAGCTGGGCTATAAGGTGGGAATACTCGACACCGACATATTCGGTCCGTCGCTTCCTAAGATGTTCGATGTGGAGCATGAGCGCATATACAGCGTAGAGAAAGACGGCCGCACACTCATCGAACCGCTGGTCAAGTATGGAGTCAAGCTCCTCAGCATCGGATTTTTTGTCGATCCTGACACCGCAACACTCTGGCGTGGAGGTATGGCTTCGAACGCATTGAAGCAGCTCATAGCCGATGCCGATTGGGGCGAGCTCGACTATTTCATTCTCGACACGCCGCCGGGAACAAGCGACATACACCTCACCTTGCTTCAGACGCTCGCCATCACCGGTGCGGTGATAGTAAGCACACCGCAGGATGTTGCGCTGGCAGACGCCCGCAAAGGCATCGACATGTACACGAACGACAAGGTGAACGTTCCTATTCTCGGTCTTGTTGAGAATATGGCGTGGTTCACTCCTGCCGAGTTGCCCGAGAACAAATATTACATCTTCGGCAAGGAAGGCTGCAAAAAGCTGGCTAAGGAAATGAACCTGCCGCTGCTTGCGCAGATTCCTATAGTGCAGGGATTGTGCGAAAGCGGTGACGACGGCAAACCTGCCGCACTCAACAGCGATTCCATACTCGGACAGGTGTTCCTCAACCTCGCCCAGGCTGTGGTGACGGTTGTCAACCGCAGAAACAAGGAAATGGGACCGACGAAGATTGTAGAGGTGAAAAACTGATGCACACAGACCATATTTGAAATGGAAACTCCGTGGTGACAGAATGCCGAAAGCCACCACGGAGTTTTCTGTTTATGACGTGTCGGCGTGTTTCCCGGGCGGACTTCTGCACGGCATCAAACCTTGCCTGACACCGCATCCGTCAGTCCGTATGTTTTATCTGATGCCCTAAGCAAATGTCTGTCTCTATGTTTCCGACATCAGTGACGTATATCAAGCGGTTGATTTTCATTCCTTTGCCGTTGACAGACTTTTGTATGTGTTTGCTGATCATTTCCCGACAGGTGGAAGATAATTCCGCAGACATCCGTCGATATCATCCGATTTTCCGACTGATTATCCTATCCCGTTTGCTCATTGAGGTTCACTCTTTTAGGCTGATGTCATCGGTTGAGTGAATTATGACAGCCTTACCGCATCCTTCCACGTGGTTGCCGGCAAGTTGCACGTGCCTGGCGTTGCGTATGGTAATGCCGCAGTCGTTCGATCTGTTTCCTATGATGGTGTTGCCGGATATGTGTATGTTCTCATGCAGAAACGTGTTGTCGGTGTCCGGTGCGTCTATCACTACGGCGATGCCTGCCGCTCCGAACTGCGTGCCCGCGCCAAGGCCGCAATTCACTATCACGTTGTCGGCAATTGTTACGTCCTTTGCGTGGCTGCCTTCTTTCCATCCCGATTCGGCACCTACGTGAATGGCTGTGCCTGTGCAGCCGCGGAACGTATTGTTCCTTATTTCCACCCCGCGTGTCTTCACGAGCACTCCGCGTGCCAGTTGTCCCCACACTGTGGAGTGGCAGAAGCTAAGTCGTGGCAGTTTCGACGCATTAAACAGATAGTACTCGTCAAGATTTTCAGGCAGGTCACCGTCGAGTCTTACCCTCACATCCTTCTCTTTAGGTTTGTGTTCCACATCCGTAACCACCAGGGTCTTTTCCGGTACGAGTGTGGCTATGCGCACGAGTTCCATTCTGTCGCCTACGCGCGGCACGTCAGCCACCTGCGCATGGGTGAACGTCGGCGCCTGCAATTGTAGCGTTACTGTGCCGTTATCTACGGAGGCTATGTTGTGATAGTAACCGTGCACGTTTGTAGCGTCGTCGCCCTGTCCGCGAAAAAAACAACCGTCAAAGCTTATCTTGCCACGGCACGAAGCGAAGTGTGTGGCGTCAGTATTGGTCGAGAACATGAACCCGTCGGCAGGACTGACCGACAGTCGGCGTATGGTGATGTCTGTGCTGTCGAATCCTACTATGCCCATGCCCGGTTGTGAGTGTATGGTAACTCCGTCTAATATTGTCGAAATGCTGTTGCCTATGAATATGGCAGGCCGGAAGTGGAAAGAATGGAGTGCTGCCATATGCGCGCCTCGTAACCGTTGCGGGAGACGGCCTTCAAACTCTACGCGGTTGCCGCCAAGCAGTCTGCGTTTTGGAAAATATATCGGTTCGGCGTAGAATCCGCTTATGTCGTTGTCCCAGAGCGTGATGCGCGTTATTGGTATTCGTCGGTTATTGTGCGTCGGTTGTCAAACTGTACTGTGAAAGAGTTCTCGTTCACTTCCTCCACGATGCCCTGTGAGAACGGTTTGCGCTTGTAGTCGATGGTCAATCCGCGTACGGTGACGTTGCGGCAGTTGGTGATGGACAGCGGTTCCATCCATCCCTCACACATAAGTGTTGCCCCTGTGGCTTCTATTGTCACCGAGTCAGAGCCGTCGAAGTCGAGACCGCGCACGTATGGATAGTAAGGCGTGAAGATCACTTTCTCCGGGTCGCCACCCATTTTTCCCTGCAACACTTCCTGTTCCAGTTGTTCGGCCTTGGCGTCGCGCAGGCGATATGTACCAGCAGGAAAGGTCAGTGTAGTGCCGGGATGTGTGCGACAGTATTCAGCAGCACGGCGTAGGGCACGTGTGTCGTCCTTTCCGTCGTCTGGCACGGCACCAAATGTTTTAACCGATATGTTGTTCCCGTATGTGTATTCTGCATGGCAAACCAGTAAGATGAATATATACAGAAGATGGAGTTTACGATTGTAAGGTCTCATATATTGTCAGGTTTGATGTTTATGCAAAAATATATTTATTTTTTTGATTATCGTGATATGTCGTCTCATATTTTTGTCATGTTCAATTATGATTATGTTACATACGTTGGTGCATGGTTTGGTTTTGATTAAAAGAAGGTTCAGGCCGTTACAGGTGTAATTTATCATGGATCATGAAAGTGGACCTGTATCTTGTCTATTTATGCGTATTTATAGGTCAAGGATTTTTGCAATTAATGATTTTATGATGTGGCATAAACCGCGATATGGCATGTCATTATGAATAATGATTTTATGTTGCAGCAACCGATAAATTCACGTTGGCATAAGCGATGAGTCTTAGCAATAAGTATAATACTTGCTTCCGGTCATTCCAATAAATGTTTTTTGCGCCTTTCATTCCATTTGATATCAGTGTTTTTATGGAAAACCCGAAAGGTCAGCTTACAATTTTTCTTGACATTATTTTGACAAAATAAATTCGGAAAAGAGATGTAAAGGAACGTTAAATTCAATGTTTTAGAGTCCGTTTTGGCCTGTATTACCTTTTCGTATACCCCATCTCATAGTCTGGAATCATTCGTTTTACTTCCTGATAAAGCCCATTTCGCGGTCCGATTAAGCCCATTTTAGGGTGCGATATGGTGCTTTTCAGCCCCTGATATGGGCCATTTCGCATGACGATATGGTGCTTTTCGCAATGTGGGGAAATGTCCATTATACATAAGCTGTTGGTATTCAATGTTTTATGTTTTTCTCTCAGAATTCGCGTATTTGCGCCCGAGGAAGTGTAAGTCCGCAAATACGCGCTTATTTTTCGGGGTAGGGTGGAAAACTAAGACCGAAAAATCAAAATCTGCTTACAATCTGTAAGTGTCCCATATTACTTTTTTTGACTATAAGCAACTATGCTGATTCGTGAATAACTTGTGCGTTGTGTGCCGGTGTATGGTGCACAAGTTGCGATGTCTATTTCTGCTTCTCCTTGTTTTTGGAAGCGGCAATCATTCTGCTGTAAACCACGCACGAGGTGAGGAAATAGACGGCAGCCTGTATCCACAGACACTGGTATTCGCTGGTGATGTCTGAGAATGTTGCCCCCATGCTGTTCATCTTTATGAAAGCCTGTATGCCGAATGTGGAAGGGAATATGTATGACAGATATTTCCAGAACTCCGGTATGTTGCTTGCCGGCCAAGAGATGCCGGAAAGGAACAGCAGCGGTACTGATGTGAATACGACAAGTAGCATGACGTTCTCGCGTTCTTTTATGAAGCAGGAGACGGTCATGGCGAAGAATATGCACGCCAGGAGATAGGGCAGAATGAACAGCGCGAAGTCGCCGGCGTGTATGGTATGCACGAAGTTGAATATGCGCGGGATGGCAAGAAGTACATAGGTGGCCAGTACGACGAACAGTGCGAGATAACAGAGAGTCTTGCCGGCAACGACAGAAATGAGACCTGCGGTGTTGCCGTCTTTCTCGGTGATTGCCACGGATGAGCGTCTCTCACGTATCGTTCCATTGCGCATGCCTATGCTGAGCAGCATTACCTGTTGCAGGATTAGTATCAGTACGCCGGGCAGGATGAAACTGCCGTATCCTCCGGTAGTGTTGAACATCGCCACTTCTTCTATGTTTATGGGGCTTGCCGTTATCTCATCCTCACGGTCGGTGTAATTGCCCGACAGCGCAATCTGTATCTCTGAGTTCATGTCGGCGATGACTGCCGTGGCGGTCTGATATATCGCTTTGTATGTGAGCATTAGCGCCATGTTGCAGTAAATGCTCACGGTGCCCTGTTCCATACGGTTGATGCGCGTGTCGAAGTTCTCTGGTATATACACAATGCCATAGACATCCTGCAATCCGACAAGCCGTTGTGCCTCCTCAAGATTGCCGCAACGGTAGGCTATCTGCACGTCGGGTGAGGCGTCGAGCTTGCTTGCCAGTTCGCGGCTCAGTTTGCTGTTCGAGTTGTCAACAAGTGCCACAGGAACATCGCGCACCACCTCGTTGTTGTATATCCACGAATATAGCAGCGGATACAACAGCGGAAGCAGTATGGTGAATATGAGCAGACCCTCATCTCTGAAGATGCGTCTTGTCTCGTCAATCCATATTCTGCATATATTGCTGATTATGCCTGTTATCTTGTTCATGTATTCTTTCATAACCGTTAAGGAATATAGACGTATTCCGAAATGGCCTTATTCAGGCGTGGAAGTACGAATATCGGCAGCACCGCGAATATCAGCAGGGCTACTATGTTGGGCCACACGTCAGCCAGAGGCATGCCGTTGAAGATGCTTATCTGGTAGATCATGAAGAAATGACGCAGTGGAAATATGTTGGCAAGTATTTCGAGTTCCGGATCCATGGCGAATACAGGGAATGCCGTACCGGCAAACGAGAAACCGAGAACGGCAAGCAGTGAGCATACACTCATGGACATGCGCATGGACGGGAATATGCCGAAGAAGAACAGACCGAGTCCCTGTGCCGAGAGCACGCAAAGCAGTGAGAGCACCATTATGGGGATTATTCCGCCGGGATGGGGGAAATCAAGTATGCCGAAAACGTAGATTGAGTAAATCAGGATGACAACCATGTGTATGATAAACTGTGGCAGCAGCTTGCCGAACAGGGCCGTCATGATGTTGCCTCCTGCCATTGTCAGCCATTTGCGGGCGCTTTTGTGTTTCAGCTCCGAGCCTACCGAATAGGCTGTTATGAGAAAAATGAACAGGAAGAATGTGCCCGGAACGAGTGTCGTGCTGAGATAGATGTTGTAGTTCACCCATGGATTGTTCACTGCATGGAAGTCGAGGGCAATCGGTTGCAGGAACGTGTTTATCTGTTCTTTTGTGTATCCTTTGGCCGACATGGTGGATGAACCCACTGCCGCCGAACCGAGAAGGGATATCGTTTTAAGGTCTTTGAAGACGAGCGAACCGGCCGTCAAAGACGTGTTGCTGTAGTATAATGATATGTCAGGACGGCGTGCCGACAGCAGTTTGTCGGTGGTACCTTCCGGAAAGAGCAGGAAACCGTAGATCTCGTTATGCTGCATGGCGCTGCGTGCCTCGCTCACGTCGCTGTATCGTTTCACTATCTTTGTGCTCGGAAAGGCATCGAGCGTCCGTTCAAGTTTGCGTGTAGTAGCGGTGTTGTCAAGGTCAACGATGCCGATAGGCAGATTCTGTGGTTGTCCTTCGTTCATAAGTGATGTGAATAAATATGTCACGAACAAAGGAAAAACAACCATGCACAAGAGATAAACCGGATTTGATTTCAGTATCCTACATTCTCTTGCCGCAAGGCCGAAAACGCGGTCTATGAATCTTCCACTCTGCACTTGTTATCTCTTTATTATCAGGGACATGCCGGGACGCAGACCGTCTATCTTGTCCAGCGGACGTGCTTTCACCTCAAATGTTTTCAGATCGTATTGTCCGTTCGACTTCGTCGCTTTCCATGTGGCATACGAACCTTGGTCCTTGATGTAGAACACCTTCATGCGGATTTCCTTGTTGAATGCCGGCAGGAATGCCTTGAACACACTGCCCACCTTCATGCCGTTGAGCTGGTCTTCGCGTATGTTGAATGTTCCCCACATGTCGTTCATAAGCGAGATGGACATTATCGGCGAGCCGGCACCAATCAGTTCGCCGGTCTTTGGATATATATCGCTCACTTCGCCTTCCTTCTGTGAGATCTGCATTGTCTCGTTTATGTATGAGTTCACTTCCTCAACTGCACCTTTGGCTCTGTTCACCTGGGCGGCTGCGGCCTTCTTTTCTTCAAGGCGTGCACCGTTTACGGCCATGTCATATTGGCTTTGTGCCGCTTTGGTCTGTGCCTCAAGGGCTTTGTAGTTGGCAAATGCCTCATCGCGTTTCTGCGCGGTCATCACACCTTCGTCGAACAGACGCTGCACGCGTTCGTACGATTTCTTCGCTATGTCAAGACCTGCCTTTGCCTGCTGGAGCAGTGCGTATGCCGCGCGTATCTGTTCCTTGCGTGCACCTTTGTTTGCCATCTCGCTCATTGCCGCCGCGGCGTTCTCTGCCGATTCGGCCTGCATCATCTTGGCTTTCACGTCAGGAGCGTCGATGATAGCCAGTGTGTCGCCCACCTTAACGTAGTCGCCTTCTTCCACACGCAGCTCGAGTACGCGTCCGGGCACCTTGCTTGATACTCTGTATTCGGACACTTCTACTTGTCCCTGTATGATGTCCGGCTCTTTCTTCAGAGCTATGGTGCCTATTGTTACAGCCACTACCACTGCTATAACTGCAATTGCTATTGCTATGATGATGTTTCTTCTTTGTGTTTGTTCTGACATAACGATTCTATTCTAATATACCAAGTGCCTTCTTGAGATTGATTTGGCTTAGTTTGACATCTATTTCTGCATCTATTCTTTGCGATTGTGCCTGGAGCCAGGCTGTCTGTGCTTCCATTACATCGGTGGTCTGCATGACACCTTCCTTGAATCCGAGGTTGGCGCTGCGGAGGTTTTCTTCGGCGCTGCTCACGCTTTTGTTGGCCATTGTGAGGCGTCGGCTGGCTTCATTTATCTTGAATCTGCTCTGGCTCACTTGCAGCTCGACTTTCTCTTTTGCTTCGTCCAGCTCAAGTCTCGCAATGCTTGTCGCGATCTTGCCTGACTTTACTTTGTAACTGCCTTCAAACCAGTTCCATACCGGAATGCGGACCATAACGCCAACATTCCATACACCGGCGAATTTGTTTTCAAAGCCATTGTATATGTTAGGATTGGTGGCGGTGTAGCCTGCTGTCAGTGCAACCTGTGGCAGGTATGCAGCTCTTGTTATCTTGGTGGATTGCTCGCTGATGCCTACTGCATTCTCGAGCATCTTCAGTTCAGGACGATTGCTTATTGCTGTTTGTATGTCGGCGTCGCCTGAGACATCCTCTGTTATTATGTTTTCTTTGTTTTCGTCCTCGAGCGTTATGTCACTGTCGAGTGGCAGACCGCATAGCTGGCACAGGTACATCTTTGCCAGTGACAGTCCGTTGTCAACCTGAGTGACAGTCATTTCCGCCTCGTTCACCTTTACGTTCACCCTGAGACCGTCTGCCCGTGTAGCTACTCCTTCACGTATCATTTTGGCGACATCGTCGTCCAACTTGCGCACAAGGTCGAGATAGCTGTGCGAAAGTTTTTGCTTGTGTTTGAGTGATACGACGGTCCAATAGGCCTGGTCAATATCGTAGAGGGTGCTTTGTCTTGCGGCTTCGGTGCTGTTGCGGGTGAGCTCTTCGTTTATTTTTGCCATCTTGTTGGCAGCTATTATGCCACCGCCCATGAAGATCGGTTGTTTCAGCATGACCGATGCCATGAACACGTTTCGTGTGTCTGTCTCGAAAGCATCCACGATCTTCTGGCCTGCATGATTCAGCACTTCGCCCATTGAAGAACCGAAGTGTGAGATGAAATTGCCTAAGTGTGAAGCCTGTTCGGGCGTGATGATTCCCTGTTGTGTAAGGCTTGTGATGATGGGAGTCAACTCGTTGCCGAGCATTCCGGTAGCCTTATTACCGATATTGCTTATTTCTGTCTTCTGATAGTCGCTCAGCAAAGAAATCTCTCTGCTGGTATATTCGTACCCGCCAAGAACATCTATTTTTGGCAGATACTTTGTTTTGGTCGCTTTGCTGGTATTCCTGGCAACTTCCTGTTTCAGCCTTGAAATGCTGAGCTGCTTGTTGTTGCGTATTGCCAGTGCCCGGCAGCTGTCAAGACTAAGTGTCTGTTGTGCTGACGCTGCCGATGCGATGCATAAGACGAATATGGCGCTTGTTAATCTTATCATTATTTAAATGTAAAACTTCTTGAACCAATCATGTTTCCGTCTGCGAATATGCTGACCTGATATGTGCCGTCAACAAGTGTCTGAGCAACTTCCCAATAAGTAGTAAGGGCGAGTTCCTGGCCCCCGTATTCGACTGTCTTCTTCATCGTACAGCTGAGATTTCTGTTCTCGTATGGGAACGAACCACCATTGCCGAGCAGTGTGCCTGTCGGAGATGTTATTCTTACATAGAATGTCTTCATGCCGCTTTGAGCGGTGACATTCTTGTTTACGGTGAAGTTCACCTGTACAGTCTTACATTTCTTTATACTCTTAGTGGCTTTACCACGTTTGTTCTTAAGTGTCATGCTTATGCCCGTGGCATCGAGCTGTGCAGCTATGGCCACCTTCTCAGAGAGTGATGCTTTCTCCGAGCTTAAGCCTTCAATCTGTCGTGTAGCTTCCGAATACTGGTTCTTGACTCTTGAATTTTCCTCCATCAGATTCTGGTTCAGACGGTTCAGAGAGTCTATTTCCAATACATAGCTGCGCAAGACGGCTCTTACGGTTGCGAGTTCTTTTTTCAGACGGGCAATTTCTCTCGCGTCGCTGCTTTTCACTTGTCTCAGTTCTTCAAGCAGTCTTTGAGTCTTTTCCTGTTCTGCCGTGAGCTGTGCGACGATGGAGTCATTGCTTATCTGCGTCTTCATCTCGCTATACTGGTTTGCGAATTGCATATACTCGTTTTCCATTTCTTTCTTGTCGAGCTCGGCAAGCTCAAGCATGGCTTTGTTTTCCTGCTTTTGCTTTTGAAGTGTTACGACGAGATATGCTATGCTGCCTATCAGTATGACTCCGGCTATTGTTATTATTATCCAGGTTTTCTTATTCATGCAAGTATGTTTCTTTTGTTTTATAATCGTAAAATAATGCTGCAAATTTATTCCTTTTATCTTAAATAAGCAACAAATTTCATCTTGCATTTCTTAATATATCTAAAAAGATGCAATTTGCAGAAAAAGTGAACACGTAAGACGTGTTTTTTATCATAAATAATGGTGTTAATGGTCTTACTGTCACCCCAATATGGGGCTGTCGGCGTGGTTCCTGTACTTTGTTTCAGGTAAGCAGGCTGCAGTGACACAGTTTATTCATAAATATTTTATGCAAAAATATCACTATTAATAAGATTTAATGACATATATGTCGTATATTTGCAGTTGACAGAAAACATAATTCTGATATTCAAAAAAATATCTTTGTTATACAAATGCTTATGAAAAAAATCCTATATAGAGTCTTTGACCTTTATTATGACGGTTTCAGGAACATGAAGCTCGGGCGCACATTGTGGCTTGTCATATTGATAAAGTTGTTCATCATCTTTGTCATACTCAAGTTGTTTTTCTTTCCTGACTTCATCGGACAGAATTCAGCACCTGGCGAGGAGGCCGATTTCGTTTCAGGACAGCTGACCGGAAGATGATGGGAGAGGTGAATGTGAACAATCAGAAAACAAATAAACAATAAAGCTTATGTATAATCAGTTAATGTCTGTTGATCCTTCATTGATAGATTGGTCAAGGGCTCAGTTCGCGCTTACAGCCATATATCACTGGCTGTTTGTGCCGCTTACGCTGGGACTTGCCGTCGTGATGGGAATCATGGAAACGTGCTATTATCGCACGAAGAATGTGTTTTGGAAGGATGTTGCCAAGTTCTGGCAGCGCCTTTTCGGTATTAACTTTGCAATGGGTGTGGCCACCGGAATCATCCTTGAATTCGAGTTCGGCACCAACTGGAGCAACTATTCGTGGTTTGTAGGCGACATATTCGGTGCGCCTCTGGCCATAGAAGGCATCGTGGCTTTCTTCCTTGAGAGCACGTTTGTGGCTGTGATGTTCTTCGGATGGAAGAAAGTGTCACCCGGATTTCATCTTGCCTCCACCTGGCTCACGGGTCTCGGCGCCACAATATCGGCGTGGTGGATACTCGTGGCTAACGCATGGATGCAGTATCCGGTGGGTTGCGAGTTCAACCCCGACACCGTACGCAACGAGATGACAAGCTTTGCCGACGTGGCATTGTCGCCGTTTGCCATTGACAAGTTCTTCCATACGGTCATCTCCTCATGGATAGTGGGAGCCGTGTTTGTGGTTGCCGTAAGTAGTTGGTATCTGATAAAGAAACGCGACCAGGAGCTTGCCCGTGCCAGTATGAAGATAGGTGCGGTGTTCGGACTCGTGGCTTCGGTGCTCGCTGCGTTCACCGGTGACCTCTCTGCAGTGAAAGTTGCCAAGGTGCAGCCGATGAAGCTGGCAGCCATGGAGGCTCTCTACGACGGTGGAACAGGTGTGAGTCTTACAGCCATAGCAGCCGTCAATCCATTTGAGCAACCCGACTATGCCAAGGGTGGCGAACCGCCTTTGCGTATAGGCATACCGAACGGACTGTCAATCCTTGCCACGCACGATCCGCAAGGTTATGTTCCAGGCATAAACGACATACTGAACGGATATGTCCGTCCGGACGGAACAAAGGAACTGTCTGTAGAAGAAAAGATGGAGAAGGGAAGGACAGCTATAAATACACTCGCGCTCTATCGCGAACGCAAGGCGGCATCTGCCGACAGCAACGAGCTTGCAAAGCTAAACACTACGCTCCAGGCCAACATGCCATATTTCGGCTATGGTTACATAAAAGACCGCGCAGAGCTCGTGCCTTACATTCCGTTGTGCTTCTACGCATTCCGTGTAATGGTGGGCTTGGGAGCATATTTCATACTTCTTTTTGCTGTCATACTGTTCATGCTCTATCGTAAAGACATACAGAAATACGGCTACTTGCTGTGGATAGGAGTGTTCTCGCTGCCGTTGGCATATATTGCCAGTGAGGCGGGATGGATAGTTGCGGAGATGGGACGCCAGCCGTGGGTCATACAGGATCTTATGCCTACGAGCGCAGCCGTATCAGATATAAGTTCAGGTTCGGTGGCTCTCACGTTCTTCATATTCCTCGCTCTGTTCACCGCGCTGCTTATTGTTGAGATCAACATACTCCTTAAACAGATAAAGAAAGGTCCGGAATACACTTCGCGTTGAACCGACTGAGGATATCGGCGTTATTCCGGAATACCGCAGACCGGTCACAGATGTGTCATGGCCGCGGTGATATATCATACTTAACATTAAATAAACGAAAATTATGTCATACGAATTTTTGCAACATTATTGGTGGTTCGTAGTGTCGCTTCTGGGCGCGCTGCTTGTTTTCCTCATGTTTGTGCAGGGAGCCAACTCGATGATATTCAGTCTCGGACGCACAGAGGAAGAACGGCGTATGGTTGTGAACAGTACGGGCCGTAAGTGGGAACTGACGTTTACCACGCTCGTCACGTTCGGTGGAGCATTCTTCGCGTCTTTCCCGTTGTTCTACAGCACCAGCTTCGGCGGTGCCTATTGGTTGTGGATGCTCATTCTTTTCTCATTCGTACTTCAGGCCGTGAGCTATGAATTCCAGAACAAACTGGGAAACCTGCTCGGTGCGCGTACGTTCAGATGGTTCCTGGTGCTGAACGGTATCGTGGGACCATTGCTTCTCGGTGGAGCAGTCGCTACATTCTTCAACGGTTCTAACTTCATTGTAGATAAGAACAACATAGCCGACGGCATGCAGCCGGTCATCAGCCGATGGGCCAATGGCAGCGCCGGACTCGACGCCTTGCTCGATGTCTGGAATCTCGTTCTGGGCTTTGCAGTGTTCTTCCTTGCCCGCGTGCTCGGCGCTCTGTATGTGATGAATAATGTGAACGACGAGAATGTGCGCAGTCGTTGCCGTGCGAGAGTATTGGGCGCAGCTGTGCCTTTCCTGCTGTTTTTCGTAGCGTTTGTAATACATGTCCTGGTGAAAGACGGCTATGCTTACGACGCCGCTACGGGTGTGATAAGCATTGTGCCGGGTAAGTATCTCGACAACATGATTACAATGTGGTATGTCTTCGCTCTGTTCCTTATAGGTGTGGTACTTGTTGTTTATGCCATAGTCAAGACACTTGTGAGTAAGAATTACATTAAAGGCATCTGGCCGGCAGGCTTCGGCGTCGTGATAACAGTTCTTTCCCTGTTGCTCTGCGCCGGCTGGAACGGCACGGCGTATTATCCGTCGAACGCCGACCTGCAGAGCTCACTGACTATCGTCAACAGTTGCAGCAGCGAGTTCACACTCTATGTCATGGCAATAGTCTCGGTGCTTGTACCGTTTGTTCTGGCATACATCGCCTACGTATGGCATGCAATGGACAGAAAGAAGATAGACAAGGCGGAACTTGGTACCGACGAAATGTATTGACAATATCGGGCACGGCAGACAATATGTATGGCCGTGCCTGATTATATATAGAAGAAAATAAACGATGAGACATATATTATTTTTTATCTTGGCATTGCTTCTTGGCATGCCGGCAGTGGCTCAGGACTCTCTGCGTCATGAAGTCCTGTTTGAGACAAACAAGGGAAACATACGCATAGCTCTTTATAACGAGACACCGCTCCATCGCGACAACTTCCTGAAGAATGTCCGCGAAGGTTTGTACGACGGGCTGCTGTTCCATCGTGTCATAAGCAAATTCATGATTCAGACCGGTGATACTGCGAGCCGTCACGCGCAGCCCGGACAGCTCCTTGGCGAGACTGCCGAGACTTATACTGTGCCGGCTGAGTTCCGTTGTCCGAAGATATACCACAAGCGTGGAGCTGTGGCTGCTGCACGTGAGGGCGATGCTGACAACCCTGAGCGCAACTCGTCTATGTGCCAGTTCTACATCGTTTATGGCATACGTTACAGCGACGCCATGCTCGACAGGACTCAGCAGAAACTCGACGTAGCCACCGGCGGTAAGGTGAAACTTACGCCTGAGATGCGCGAGACGTACAAGACGCTTGGCGGTACACCGCATCTGGACGGACAATACACGGTGTTCGGTGAGGTGACCGAAGGCATGGATGTGGTGGAAGCCATACAGGGCGTGCAGACAGATGCCAACGCGCGGCCTTTGGAGGACATCAGAATAATAAAGGCTACTGTCGTGAAATGACAGCATCGGCAACTTGTATGATGTGGAATATGGTGCTCATGCAAGTTGGCTTCACTATATAAGGCCTTCCGACAATATGTTTTATACATAGTCGGAAGGCTTCTTGTTTATAAGAGTATGCATGTGTAGTGACGTCGTATGTTTTTGTTTTTGCGGATTATGACATCTATATGGCTCATTTATTTGATTTTCATGTCCTGTTGTAAGCGTATTACGGTTTCGGAGTCTTTCTAAAATGATGCAAAAATATTTGTCTCTTTATCCTTTGCCTATTAATTTTGTACTCATGAAACCCTGGTTTTTTATATTTTTTCTTCTGCCCCTGCTCGGCTTTGCCTATGTTGTTTGGCATGTCTGGCAGATATTACCGATGTCGCCGTCATGGAAAGGTGCGGTGGTGGGGCTGATGTCGCTTTCAGTTGTCTGTCTTTTCTCTCACTTCCTCATAGGTCCTGACTCGTTGCCGTTGGCAGCTGGACGGGTGGTTTACGAGGTAGGCACTTCGTCGCTCTTCATCTTGCTCTATCTGGTCATGATTTTTCTTCTTCTCGACATAGGACGTCTTGTCAGGCTCGTGCCGCCGTCGTTTCTTCACCATAGTGTGGCAGGGAGTGTGGGCATTCTGCTGTTTGTCTGCGCGCTCTTTGTCTATGCCAACGCCAACTATCGCAACAAACAGATGCGCACTATGGAGCTGCACGCAGCGCGGCCGTTGTCGTCGCCGATGAGGATTGTGATGCTGAGCGATATGCACATAGGCTATCACAATCCGGTGAAGGAGCTTGCGCGGTGGGTGGACATGATAAATGCGGCGTCGCCTGACGTGGTGCTCATTGCGGGCGACATAATCGACGGCAGCATGAAACCGTTGCGCGAGGAGAATATGGCGGCGGTGTTCAGACGCATCAAGGCGCCTGTATATGCCTGTCCGGGCAATCATGAATATTATGCCGGCATTGCCGATGCTAAGAAGTTCTTCCGTGAGGCGGGCATCACGTTGCTGTGCGACAGCAGCGTTGTCGTGGGCGGTGAGCTGACGGTCATAGGTCGAGACGACCGCTCGCATGCCGGTCGTAAGAGTGTGGCGCGGCTTGTGAGTGAAGCGCCGAAGACCAAATACACCATATTGCTCGATCATCAGCCTTACAATCTCGACCGCAGCGCGATGGCAGGGGTCGATTTCCAGTTCAGTGGACACACTCATTATGGACAGATGTGGCCGGTGAGTTGGATTGAGGATGCGCTTTACGAAGATGCTTATGGACCTTTGCACAAGGGCAACACGGATTTCTATGTCAGTAGCGGAATGGGGATATGGGGTGGAAAGTTCCGTATAGGTACGAGTTCGGAGTATGTGGTTGCGGTGTTGAGATGAGTGTTATGACGGATAATGTGCGTTTCTTTTTTTAACGGTTTTAAGTTAACGTGAGTTCGACGAATTGTAAGTGTTTGTAAATTTGGTGATTAGCGAAAAT
>ENA-OOXM01001693-OOXM01001693.1-human-gut-metagenome-genome-assembly--contig:-NODE-1693-length-15852-cov-2.923340_pt1 | contig 15852 bp, 13 predicted proteins | sample MGYA00241589_ERZ501347 | MGnify/ENA primary metagenome ERZ501347 (study PRJEB25962, sample SAMEA2042832) | human gut metagenome | biome: human gut; feature: human-associated habitat; material: faeces...
CACCGTTGACCCTCATTATACTTTCCAGAAAGATGACGTATTATATATATGTGGCGGACGTGACAGTCTCACTCAGTTTTCTGACTGGCTTTACAAATAATATTATTTTCAATCTTTTGTGCTGTTTTACAAAAGCTTTCGAGTTCTTCTTCACTTATATTTTCGCAGAATACTTCGTCAGCCATAGCAAATATATCTATTACATCTTCGGCTTTTTTCCTACCGTTATCTGTAAGTGATATAATAAATGAACGTCTGCACTCTGGATTGCTTTCACGAACAATCAGGCCGGCAGAAACAAGCCGGTCAATTGTTCTTGACATTGTTGTCACATCAAGAAAACATGCATCTGCAAGTTCTCTTTGATTCATCGGTCCCGACAGATATAACTCCCTTAAAATTCTCGACTGTCCCTGACCGACTGTAAGACCTATTTCTATAAAATACGGTCTTAAAAAATTTCTTCTTGAAAGCTCTATTTTAAATAATATATTTTTGATATCTTCATGTTTCATAAAGTAAAAACCTCTTTTTATATTTAATATCTTGCATCTTCAATACCCAATTGTCTATATCCACATTATTATATAACTTATTTTATTCAAGTTCAAACTGCCCTGTATACAATCTGTAATATCTTCCTTTTTGCTCCAACAGTTCATCATGGCTTCCACGCTCAATAATTTCACCTTTTTCAAGCACCATAATTGCCTTGGAATTTCTTACTGTAGAAAGCCTGTGTGCTATTACAAAGACTGTCCTGCCCTCCATAATGGCATCCATGCCTTTTTCGATAAGTCTCTCTGTTCTCGTATCAATTGAACTTGTTGCCTCATCAAGAATAAGTACAGGCGGCTTTGACACAGCGGCTCTTGCAATCGCAAGGAGCTGTCTCTGTCCCTGTGAAAGATTGCTTCCATCTGAATAAAGCATTGTATTGTATCCATCAGGCAGTCTTTTTATAAATGAATCTGCATTGGCAATTATTGCTGCCTGTCTTACTTCTTCATCTGTCGCAGAAAGATTTCCATATCTTATATTATCAGCAATTGTGCCCGTAAAAAGATGTGTATCCTGTATTACCATTGAAAGTGAATGACGTAAATCATCTTTTTTTATCCGCCTTATATCTATTCCGTCATAATAAATTGTTCCTGATGATATTTCATAAAATCTGTTAATAAGATTGACAATCGTAGTCTTTCCTGCACCTGTCGAGCCGACAAAAGCAATCTTCTGCCCCGGCTTTGCATAAAGCGATATTTTATTAAGTATCGTTTTTTCGGGTGTATATCCAAATACAACATTATCAAAACGTACATCACCCTTTAATTCGACATATTTATATGTGTCATTTTCAGGCACTTTCCACGCAAATATTCCTGTTTTTTCTTCACATTCACTAAATGAATTGTCCTCATTACGTCTGACATTACACAATGTGATATTTCCCTCATCAATCTCAGGTTCTTCATCCATCATGTCAAATATACGCTCAGCACCTGACAATGCCGACAACAGAAAATTTATCTGCTGTGTAAACTGGTTAAGCGGCATGGCAGACTGTCTTACATATACAAGATATGCAGAAAGACTTCCAAGATCCATAATTCCTTTTATTGTAAATATTCCTCCGACGCACGCTGATACTGCATAATTAAGATATGAAAGACTGACTATAACAGGTATCATAAAACCTGCATATGTCAATGCACTTGTTGATTCTTTCCTGAAATTTTCATTTAATCTGCAAAATTCCTCAAAATCTTTTTCTTCATGGTTAAATACTTTTTCCACTTTCTGTCCGGCAGTCATTTCCTGAACAAAACCATTTATTTTACCAAGTTCTTCCTGCTGTCTGTTAAAATATTTTTTACTGTGCTTTCCGTTGTATTTTATAAAGATAAACATAATGATTAGAAATATAACTACTATCATTGAAAGTCTTATACTTAAAACCATCATCATGGTAATTGTTCCAAAAAGCATCATGAAACTCTGGATAATCATTGCAAAACTATTATTCATAGCCTCCTGTACTGTATCTACATCATTGGTGAAACGGCTCATAAGTTCACCATGTGTATGTGCGTCAAAATATTTCAAAGGAAGCTTTTGTGTATGATTAAATAAATCCTTTCTGATTTCCTGAATTACTTTCTGAGATGTCTTTACCATGAGTCTGTTATAAAAAAGCGTCGCCATTGCACCACAAAGATACATGATACCCATTCCTGCCACAGCTTTAAAAAGCCCATGCATATCTCCCGGAGTAATGAATTTATTGACAACTGGTTTTATAAGATATGTACCCATTATATTAGCACCTGCACTTATAAACACAAGGACCGCTACGGATAGAAATGCCCATTTGTGCATTCCAAGATATGCAAAAAGATGTTTTAACGTTTTCTTTGTATCTTTTGGTCTTTTATATCCTACATATTTTGCCATTATAAATCAGCTCCTTCCTTCTGGGATTCATATATTTCCTGATAAATCGTATTTTCTGCAAGCAGGCTTTCATGTGTTCCGATTCCGTTTACCCTGCCTTTATCAAGAATAATAATCTGGTCTGCATGACGTACTGATGAAATTCGCTGTGCAATTATAATCTTTGTCATGTCAGGAAGTTCCTTAGCAAGTCCTTCCCTGATTTTTGCTTCTGTCGCAGTATCAACCGCACTCGTTGAATCATCAAGAATAAGTACCTTCGGTTTTTTTAGTATTGCTCTTGCAATACAAAGTCTCTGTTTCTGTCCACCTGAAACATTAACACCACCCTGTTCAATCTTTGTCATGTATCCATCAGGCAGTCTGTCAAGGAATTCATCTACACACGCAATGTGGCACGCTTTGTCAATTTCTTCCATAGAAGCATTATCATCACCCCATTTTAAATTTGAAAGCACTGTTCCTGAAAACAGAGTATTTTTCTGAAGAACAACTGAAACTGCATCACGCAAATGCTTCATAGGATATTTTCTGACATCAACACCATCTATTTTTACAGTTCCTTGTGTTGCATCATAAAGTCTGGGGATAAGCTGTACAAGCGTTGTCTTCGCAGAACCTGTCTGACCTATAATTCCGACTGTCTGCCCCGGCTCTATTTTAAAAGAAACATCGGAAAGTACATACTCTTTTGCTTCTTTTTTATATTTAAACCATACATTTTCAAATTCGATTCCACCCTTTTCAACGCTTATATCCTCGGCAGACTCATCAGTCATATCAATTTTTTCATCTATTACCTCAACGATTCTTGCACCAGACGCAAGGGAACGTGTCATCATAAGAAATACATTGGACATCATCATAAGTGAATTAAGTATAAGCAGTACATAACTTAAAAACCCTGTAAGTTCACCGATTTTTAACTGTCCCCTGTTTACAAGATGGCCTCCGAATAAGAGAAGTGCCAGAATTGTACCATACATTACAAATTGAAATGATGGCATATTAAGTACTGAAATTCCAAATGCTTTTTCGGATTCATTTTTAAGATTAAGATTCGCCTCTTCAAATTTAGCTGTCTCATAATCTCCACGGACGTATGATTTAACTACTCTTACTGCTGTAAGATTTTCCTGAATCGTTCTGTTAAGCAAATCTATCGCCGACTGCATCTTTGAATATAGCGGACGGACATTCAATATTATTGCAACAAGCAGAATTGCAAGAACCGGCAGTGCGACAAAAAATACAAGTGCCAGCTTTGAATTAATGCTGAATGCAATTCCTGTGGCAAATATAAGCATAACAGTGCTTCGTCCAAATGGTCTCATACCTGTTGACACTGAATTCTGAATATTCGTAACATCACTTGTAAGCCTTGTAACAAGTGATGATACCCTGAAATGATCTATATTTGTAAATGAATATGACTGTAATTTCTCATATTCAGCCTTTCTTAAATTAGCACCAAGTCCCTGACCCGCAAGTGCAAAAAATCTTGAGCTCCCTATTCCAAAAAATAAAGCCGCAGCAGCACAGCAGACCATCTGTATACCTTTCTTATAGATATACATCTCGTCTGCATTAGCCACTCCGGTGTCTATTAAATCTGCCATTATAAGCGGAACCATAAGTTCAAGTACCACTTCAACAGCAATACAAAATAATGCCAGATAAGCATATTTTTTATATTGTTTCATGTAAGAAAAAATTCTTCTTAACATTAGTTGCACCTCCAATTGTTGTATATGCAACTATTGTATTGTCAATATTTTTAGATGTCAAGCTCCTTTTTTTTATGTTTTTTTAAATCAGACCAGTCACCTTTCTTCCCTGTAATAATTTTCACCAAGTGATTCAGGAATATGATCTTTTCCTGTTTTTCTTATGCTTGTAATTATAATAACTATGCTTGTTACAATATATGGACACATATCATATATAAATGGATTAAGCCCCGGAATTGCAATATAAAGCCTCATTATCATAAGTGCACCGAATATTATGCTGCAAAAAAATTCAAGAACAAAAACGAAAGCAGGATCCGTTTCCTGGAGCGGATGATCAAAACGGCGGAGGTTGTTTCGGACGAATCCGCAGCGGACGAGGTCGGCATGAATAATAAGGTAGAGGTCTGGTTTGAAGAGGATGACGAGACAGAAACCTACAAAATTGTGACGACAATGCGCCAGGATTCCTTAAAAGGTCTGATTTCCGGCGAGTCTCCGCTGGGGAAGGCTCTGCTGGGGCATAAGGTCGGTGACAGAATTTTTGTGGAAATCGGCGGTGGAGACGGTTACTATGTCGTGATCCGGTCGATTGACAAGTCGGCAGGGGATGACGATGAGCTGAGAAGCTTTTAAGGAGGAACCTTATGAAAATCATGGTAACAGGCGCTGGCGGCTTTGTGGGAAGCCGTCTGGCAGCCTATTATGGGAAAAAATACGACGTGTGGGGCGTAACCCACAAAGACCTGGATCTGACGGATGAGGCAGCGGTATTCAAAACAGTGGAAAATTACCACCCGGATGTGCTAATTCACTGTGCAGCGATTTCGGACGTGGCAGAATGCAGTAAAAAACCGGAGCTGTCTCATGCCGTCAATGTGCTGGGAATGGAGTACCTTGCAAAAGCCTGTGGAAAAACAGGAACGAAGCTCGTAATGTGCAGCTCGGATCAGGTTTATTTCAGAAAACAGGGAGAGCAGGAGAGTCTGGAAGCATATCTGGAGCCCCACCGGGAGGATTGCAGCGAAACACCGGAGCCACTTTACGGGAAACAGAAGCTGCAGGGGGAGGAGATCTGTTTAAAATACCAGCCGGAGAGCGGCTTTCGTGGATGTATGACAGCCTGACAGAGGACGAGCTGGCAAAAGGCAGACGCAACCTTGCAACGATGCTTCGGGAAATGCTCGACCAAAAGCAGTCCCGGAAATTTTCGGATACGGACCACCGTGGTGTGACGGACGTAACCCTTGTCGTAAAGAACATGGAAGCAGCGTGGAAACTGCCGGGCGGCATTTACAATTATGGAAGCAGCAACGATGCAAACATGTATGAAACGGTGCGCCGCGTGATGGCGTCCTTTGGGCAGGAAGCCCTTGCAGAAAAAGCGACAGGCGGTAATGTCCGCAACCTGATGATGCGTACAGACAAGCTGGCGCGGCACGGAATTTTCTTTCCGGATACGGCAGCAGGGCTGGAAGCATTTCTGCGGAAAGGCGGAGCATATCTGAAGCAGTTTAGAGATGAATAAACGGCTGAAAAAGAATGGATAATCGTAAAACTGCCACGTGATACGCGACAGACGTTCGATAGGATGGAACAAAAAACACCCTCGGAGCTGGCACTCCGGGGGTGTTTCTTGTCCACTTGGACATCATTGCATTTCTATATCTAATTGTAATGCTCGGAAGGTAAAAAATCAATCCTTCCAGCTGCTTTCGCAATCTGCTTCCTCCGCCGACGTATTCTGTCTGCTCTTTTGCAACAGCTCGATAACTGCAGATGACAGCGTAACTGTCAGCAGGGAAAAGAAGATGTTGCGCAGCGGAATGTAGGAAATCGAAAGCATCAGCACGACGAAATCCGTAAAAAAGTAGGAGCGGGAAATTTTCCAGCCGGTCACTTGATGGAGGATGAGCGCCAGTGCGTCATCTCCGCCGGAAGCGCCGCCTCTGCGGACGATTAAGCCTGCGCCGATGCCAACGAACAGACCGCCGAGGATGGCGGCGATAAGTGGTTTATCTGCGTAGGAGGGCAGAAACGGTCCGGTAAATTCCCAGAACCGGTACAGCAGTGCGTAGCAGCAGGTGGAAAAAATGGCATTCTTCAAAAAGTCGGTGCCCAGAAGCTTGAAGCCGATGATATAGCAGGTCATGTCGAGCAGAAAGGAAAAGATGCCGGGTGAAATGCCCGTCCAGTGGTGCAGAAACAGGGTAAGTCCCAGGATTCCGCCCTCTGTGATCTTGCTCTGGCTGTGGACGTTGAATAGGCCAAAGGACAGCACTGCTGCGCCGAGCAGCATGGAACCGTAGTGAAGGATGGTATCTTTATTTAATTTTTGTTGAAACATAAAAGCTTAAAACTCCTCTGACTCTCCGGCGAGCTTCTGGCACAGCGCCAGAAACTGTTCGCCGTATTTTTGGTATTTCAGCTCGCCGACGCCATGGACAGCGAGCATTTCAGTTTTCGTCTGAGGCAGAAGGACACACATGGATTCCAGTGACTTGTCGGAAAAGACAAGATAGGGAGGAATATGCTGTGCCCGTGCGATTTCGGTACGCAGCCTGCGCAGCGCCTCGAAGGGATCGCTGCCGGTGTGCAGGGAAGAACGCTTTCTGCCGGATTTGTCCGTGCCGGGAAGCTGCCCGGCTTTTGCAGGTGTCTGCGTAGTCTTCCTTGCTGCCTTCATCGTGAGTACGGGGTGGAATTCCCCGGACTCTGCGTAAAAAGACAGTCCCTTTTCTTTCACTTTTACAATAGGAAACTGATCGTCTGTAACGACCAGATAATCCGTCAGAACGAGATAATTGAGCACCTGCCGCAGAAAAACGATGGTATCCTGGGCGTGCGTTGCGTAGTAACGGTTGGAATCCAGACCAAAACGCAGTACCTTTTCGTTTTTGCTGCCGCGCAGCGTGTCGAGAATGACATTGACGCCAAAGCGCATGCCGCTTGTTAAGATACAGCCGATCAGGTCATTGGCAAGCTCTGTGATGTCGATGGTTTCAAAGGTATTTAAACAGTTGCTGCAGTTGCCGCAGTAGTTGGAGCCAAACTCACCGAAATAGCGCAGCATGTAGTCCCGCAGACAGTCGGTGGTGTGGCAGTAAAAGGTCATTTTCTTGAGGCGTTCGCGGTCTTGTCTGCGAACCTCCTCCAGTGCTTCGCCGGTCAGCTCTTCGTTATCACGATCCTGTTCGATAAAAAACTGGTTTGTGATAACATCCTGACCGCTGTAAAATAAAATACAATCGGCCTTTGCACCGTCCCGTCCGGCGCGCCCGGCCTCCTGATAATAGCTTTCCATATTTTTCGGCATGTTATAATGCAGGACAAAGCGGACGTTCGATTTATCGATACCCATGCCAAACGCATTGGTTGCGACCATGATCGGTGCATCGTCGTAGGTAAAGGCCTCCTGGTTTGCGCGCCGTTCTTCGTCGGAAAGTCCGGCGTGATAGCGGGTTGCCCGAAAACCATCCGCAAGGAGCCTGTCGCAGACCTCTTCGACATTTTTGCGTGTTGCGCAGTAAATGACGCCGGAGCTGTCGGGATGGGCGAGCAGATAATCGCGGATGCTGCGGTACTTGTCCTTATCGTGGCGAACCTCGAAATAGAGATTTTTTCGGTCAAAACCGGTCACAGCGACATGGGGATCGGACAGCTCCAGCATCCGGATGATGTCTTCGCGAACTTCCCTGGTTGCCGTCGCGGTAAAAGCGCCGATGACGGGACGGATGGGCAGCGTGCGGACAAATTCCGGAATTTTTAAATAGCTGGGGCGGAAATCCTGTCCCCACTGGGATACACAGTGGGCTTCATCAACTGCCAGCAGCGAAATCGGTGTGGAGGCTGCAAAATCCAGAAAATCTTCCGTCAGCAGCCGTTCCGGCGCAACGTAGATGATCTTATAACGGCCTTCTTTGGCATAAGCGAGGGCCTTTTTATATTGATTCCAGGAAAGAGAGCTGTTTAAATAGGCTGCGTGGACCCCCATCTGATTCAGGGCACGAACCTGGTCCTTCATCAGGGAAATCAAGGGGGAGACCACGAGGGTAACATGAGGCAGCAGCAGGGCTGGAACCTGATAGCAGACGGATTTCCCGGCGCCGGTGGGCATAATGCCGCAGACATCCTGACCGTTTAACAGACAGTCGATCAGCTCCTCCTGTCCGTCACGGAACGTATCATATCCATAATAGGTTTTTACAATATCGTATTTGTCCTGCTGCTTTTTCATAATAAAAATCCTTGTCTCGTTTTGCTCCTGCTGTAATGGAACCTATCCTGTGAATCGTAATGGATTGATTTTAACATGGTTTTGAAAACAGGGCAAGTGCTGCAGTGCCACGCACCATTTGGAAAGATACGAGGAAACTTCAGGGTTAAAAAAAAGGGGATAGAATATGAGTTTTTTATATCTTGACAGACTGCGAAAAACCCAGCACTATAGAAGTATCTAAGAAGAGAGGAGTACATACCAATGAAAGAGAATTTACCGGTATCCCTGCAGAAGCTGATTCACAAGGTGGAAGAGGCCTTTGCAGAGGATCCTGCAATGGTAGAACTGTTTATCAACTGTTTTTCCAACACCCTGGATACAACTGTGAAAAAGATGGAGGACGGCACAACCCATGTTATCACCGGTGATATCCCGGCGATGTGGCTGCGGGATTCCGTTGCACAGGTGCGCCCCTATCTGGTAGCTGCAGCAGAGGATCAGGAGATTTCCGACCTGCTGGCTGGTCTGTCCAGAAGACAGTTTTTCTTTGTAAACCATGATCCCTATGCAAATGCCTTCAATCAGGAAGAAAACGGCAACTGCTGGGATCACGATGAGACGGAAATGAGCGATTGGCTCTGGGAACGCAAATATGAGATCGACTCTCTGTGCTATCCCGTTCAGTTCGCATATCTGCTCTGGAAAAACACCGGACGTACAGACCATTTTGATGACAATTTCGTAAAAGGCCTGCACACCATCCTGAACGTATGGAAAACCGAACAGTATCACGAGGAGAAATCCCCTTATTCCTTCCAGCGTAAGGGCTGCTACTTTACAGATACCCTGTCCAGAGAAGGCAAGGGCGCTCTGGTAAAATCCGGCGTAGGTCTGACCTGGTCGGGCTTCCGTCCCAGCGATGATGCCTGCATCTACGGCTATCTGATCCCGTCCAATATGTTTGCAACAGTTGTTCTGGGCTATATGGAAACCATTGCACATGAAGTATTAAAGGATGAGGCTCTGGCAGCAGAAGCAGCTTCCCTGAAAAAAGAGATCCACGATGCCATCGAAAGCATGGCGATCGTAGATAACTATTACTATGGTAAGGTTTATGCATACGAAGTAGACGGCTACGGTCAGTATATGCTGATGGACGATGCAAATGTACCCAGCCTGCTGGCGATGGATTACCTTGGCTACGAGGCGGATGACCGTCAGGTTGTGGAAAACACCCGTAATTTTGTGCTCAGCTGTGCAAATCCTTATTATTATGAAGGCAGCTGTGCAAAGGGTGTAGGCAGCCAGCACACCAAGCCTGGCTATATCTGGCATATTGCTCTGGCGATCCAGGGTCTGACCAGCAAGACAAAGGAAGAAAAGCTTGCGATCCTGAACACCATGAAAAATACCGATGCCGGCAAGCACATGATGCACGAGGGCTTCGATGTCAATGATCCTGCAAACTACACCAGAGAGTGGTTCTCCTGGGCAAACGCTATGTTCTGTGAGCTGGTTCTGGACTACTGCGATATCCGCGTAGCACGGTAAGATATACAGGACGTGTGAACTTAAAAAATCGATGAGGCGGCAAGCCTTCTGCAGTGATAAAAACTGCAAAAGATAAATCGTTAATCTGACAGCACTGAGACTCAAAAACCGGGCAGAGAGAATCTGCCCGGTTTTTGAGTCTTATCCGTTGCCCTTAGTGGAACGTATCCACGGAATAATCATGATAATGGAAGCCAAACCACCGTCCGGGCATATCGCCGGGGAAGCGGGGCGCTTCGTAGGTAAGGAACTGACCGTTTTCGTCCAGCGCCTCAGGCGTGTACTGGGCGGTGTGCTCCAGCAGAAGCTTCCAGAGCTTTGCCTTGCGCTCCTGCCAGTCAGGGTCCTCTGCGAGATTATGCTGCTCCATCGGATCGGTGTTTAAGTCGAAGAGCAGAACGTGATCGCCGACTGCAGAGTAAACCAGCTTCACTTTTTCTTCCATGACACAGAAGTTTTTGTTTAAACTGTTTCCAAAGAACATACGATCCATGGGAACTGGCTCAAGCAGGTTTTTGCCGCTGACAGAAACAGGGGAAGAAAGCCCTGCCATTGCAAGGATCGTAGGATAGATATCTACAAGGTCAGTCGGGGCCTCTACGCTGATGTTGTGAGGAAGGCTGCGTCCCTGGGGAGGCATGATCAGAAGCGGTACATGGGCGCTGCCCTCAAAGAACAGATTCTTCTGGGACATATGGTGGTCTCCCAGCATCTCGCCGTGGTCTGCGGTGAAGATGACCCAGGTGTTTTTGAACAGGTCATTTTCTCTCAGACAGCCAAAGATACGTCCCAGTGCATAGTCGACCTGTGTGATGCAGGCATAGTAGGCGCGTTTGGAAGCAGCGCGCTGCGCTTTGCCAAGCAGATGCAGGTTCGTGTTTTCATAAGCGCCTGCAAGGAAGCCCTGAGGGGTCTCTTCAACGGTTCTGGACCAGTCGCCTGTAACCGCGTCCGGCATCGGGATGTTGTCATACAGCTCCCAGAAGTCACGGCAGGGATCAAAGGGCGGATGGGGCTTGGTAAAGCTTGTCCATAAAAAGAACGGACGCGTCGTATCACGGGTCTCCAGAAAATCAATCGCTTCCTCCGCGATCCAGCTGGTAATGCTGTCCTTGACCTCTACCGTGGAGATCACAGGCTCTACCTCACACTCACCGACACCGTGGGCCTTGGGATGTGCAAGAACCTGCTTCTTGTCATATTCGCGCATGTAGTCAAGGGGCAGCTTCATATGCTCGAAGCCATAGTGGGCGCGGGCGGGCTCAAAGTGCATTTTACCCTTTGCACAGGTCTGATAGCCAGCGTCTGTCAAAACGGCGGGAAGGGTAGAGCGTTCCTCAGTGCAGGCACGCATAAAAGTCTCATGGGTTGCATTGGAAACCACACCGCTTTCGTAGCCCTGACGTCCGGTCATGATGGTTGTACGGGACGGAACGCAGATTGGGCAGCTGGCATAGCAGTTTTTGTAGCTGATGCCCATTGCCGCCATATAGTTCAGATGCGGTGTAAAGATACTCTGATTCCCCCATGCGTTCAGAGTGTCGAAACGCTGCTGATCCGTCGTGATCAGTAAAATATTATCCTTTGCCATAATAACAAGATAACCTCCTCCGGATGGCAATATTGAGGCAGAGCATGTCAGAATTCTGCCGAAGGACGGACAAGACCGTTGCCTTTATGCACAGTATAAGCCTTATAAAAGTGTGGTGTCTATCCTAAAAAAGTGAGATGGGGTATTTCAAAAAACACCCTTTTTTATGCGTAACTACGGTGAAGCAGAAGAATAAAAAACAGGGAAACATACAAAATACACAAAAATGAGCACTGCTTTTGTATATTGAAGATAATATTTTTATACTGGTATATAACATATTTTAGGTTGTGCGGACAGATTTGCTAATATATAATAAATACATCAGTTCGGAACATGAGAATGTATACCGAATGACGGACGGAACGATGGAATCGGCCCAAAACGATTCAGATTGTTCAAAAATATTCCTGAGAGGGAATCAAATGTGCAAAAGTGCACAAAAGGAGGAATGTATGAAAAAGAAGAACGTAAACAAGCTTCTTGCGCTGGGTCTCGTTTCTGCTATGACAGCGGGTATGCTGGCAGGCTGCGGAAACACAGCATCCACAACAACAGACAATGGTGCTGCTGACACAACCGTTACAGAAGCTACGGATGACAAAACTTCCACCGATACTGCGAAGGCAGACAACGGTGAAGTGCCTACTCTGATCTGGTGGAGCATCGGCGGAACACCTCCCGATGATTTCGATAAGACCATCGCAGAGATCAGCGACTATACAGAAGAAAAGATCGGTGTAAGAATCGATGTTAAGATCGCAAGCTGGGCTGACTGGTCAACCAAGATGAACAACATCGTTAACACCGGTGAGTATTTCGACCTGATGTTTGTAAATAATACAAACTACACCAAGTTCGTTAACCTGAATGCACTTGCTGATATCACAGATCTGGTACAGTCTGAGACACCTGAGCTGTATGATTTCATTCCCGAAGACCTGTGGAAGGGCGCTACTATCAAAGAGAAGATTTATGCAGTTCCTACTTACAAGGATTCTTCCATGACCCAGTTCTGGATGCTGGATGATTCTATCGTACAGAAGTACGACATTGACATGGAAAGCATTAAAGATTTTGCAACTCTCGATCCCGTCATCCACACCATCAAAGAGGGTGAAGGCAAGTCCGTATATCCGATCCATCTGGCTCAGGGAGCTACCTTTAATGGTTTCTTCAACGGCTACGACGGACTGACGGCAGGTGTTACTGTCATGGGCGTTAAGTATGACGATGAGAGCCGTAAGGTTGTAAACCTGCTGGAGCAGGATGATGTAAAAGAAAACCTGAATTACCTGCACAAATGGTATGTGGATGGTATTATCAATCCTGATGCTAACGTTGTAACAGATGGCGGCAAGGGCGCTATCTTCAGTACAGGTCAGGGCTGGCCTGCAGCAGCAAAGTCCTGGGCGTTTGGTCAGGGTATTGAAAAGTACGATGTAACAAAGGTGTTTGGACCTCTGTATACTACTGAAACGATTCAGGGTTCCATGAATGCGGTTTCTGCAAACTCCAAGTATAAAGCAGAAGCACTGAAGGTTCTTCAGCTGATGAACACCGATGCGAAGTTCCGTAATATGTGTGCATTCGGTACCGAAGGCAACTTCATGCAGTACGAAGAAGACGGCACTGTTACAAAGCTTCGTGATGACTGGGTATGGCCTTCTTATACACAGGGTACCTTCTTCATCCTTGCTACAGAGGCTGATGGCGATCCGGATGCTTGGGAGCAGGTAAAAGAGCAGAATGAAGCTGCAACCTCTTCTACATGCCTGGGCTTCGTATTCGATCCCGAACCGGTTCAGAACGAAGTTGCAAATGTAAATACTGCTTGGGAAAAATACAATAACGACCTGTTGACAGGTGCGATTGATCCTGAGACAACTCTTCCTACAATCATTGATGAACTGAATGCAGCTGGTCTGCAGACTGTTATCGATGAGGCTCAGAAACAGCTGGATGCTTTCTTTGCTGAATAATGATTCTGTCATCATAAAAAGCCCCTCCGGGTTTCCCGGGGGGTCTTTTCCATAGGGAAACAGCGTTCCTCACAGACTGTATTCAAAACGTTAGGTGAACGATATATAACCTTATACAGCTTTTACACTCCAATGCAGGCAGCACTGGGTGACCTCGGATAGAACTGTGTAAAAAGTGCACAAAAAAGTAAAAAGAAATTGTACACCTGAACTGGATTTTTTATACCAATATATAATAAATTTTAGGTTGTAGAGTCAAAATAACTAAGTTATAATGGCAATATAGTTTCCAAGTAAAGGAATTTACGTGAGGAATCTGCGAAGAAGGAGGAAAACGGAAAATGAGTAACGAAAAGACTGGCCGCAGAGGCAAGAAACGCATCTGGGGTAAAGACGACACAGAGCTGTCGTTATTGGCACTGCCGACTACCATCTGGTATTTGCTGTTCTGCTTTTTGCCGATGTTCGGTATTATCATCGCATTTAAGAACTACAAGGTATACGGTGGATTTTTAACAAGCTTTATTAAAAGTGAATGGGTGGGATTTAACAACTTTAAATTCCTGTTTTCCTCAAAGGATATCTGGCTGATCCTGCGTAATACGTTGGGATATAATGTCATCTTCATTATCCTTGGCATTGTGGCACCGGTTGCTGCAGCAATCGCAGTTGGACAGCTCCACAGCAAGAAGCTTGCAAAAGCGTATCAGACTGCGATGTTCATGCCTTACTTCCTGTCCTGGGTCGTTGTAAGCGCACTGGTTTGGGCATTTTTGTCTTATGACAAGGGTCTGATCAACGGTATGCTGGAGTCCTGGGGGATGGATCGCCAGCAGTGGTATATGAAGCCTGCTATGTGGCCTCCGTTCCTGGTATTTATGAACCTGTGGAAGGGTCTTGGCTACGGAATGGTCGTTTATCTGGCAACCATCACCGGTATTGACAAGACCTATTATGAAGCAGCCGGTATCGACGGCGCTACGATCTGGCAGCAGATCCGCTACATCACTCTGCCTCTGATGAAGACCGTTATCATCATGATGTTTATCATGGCAGTAGGACGTATTTTCTACTCCGACTTCGGTCTGTTCTATCAGGTGCCCAGAGATTCCAATACGCTGTACAATTATGTATATACTCTGGATGTATATGTTTACAAACAGTTGAAAACTTCGACCACCGGTATGGCGTCCGCTGCGGCCTTTGTACAGTCTGTTGCCGGATGTATTACGATTCTGACGGCGAATGCGATCGTTCGTAAGATTGACCGTGAGAGCGCAATGATTTAAGGGAGAAGAACAATGGAAACAACGAAAAAAATTAAAAGAGTAAACAAAGACGAGCCTACCGGGTTCGACCGGTTCAACCGGGTATCCAAAGGCGCTAACGCTGTACTGAATATCATTTTCATTATTATGTCGCTGCTGTGCGTAATACCGATCCTGCTGGTTGTTGCAATTTCCTTTTCTGCGGAGGATTCCATCACAGAATACGGATATCGCTTCATCCCCAAGATCTTCTCTCTTGAGGGCTACACATTCCTGGCTTCTCAGAGCACGATGCTGCTGAGAGCACTGGGTGTCTCTCTGTTTGTAACGATCGTTGGCACGGTTCTGGGTGTTATGCTGACAACTCTGATGGGCTATGTACTTTCCCGTCCGAACTACAAATTAAACGGTTTCCTTACAATGGTGGTATTTATCCCCATGGTATTTAATGGCGGTCTGGTTTCCACCTACTTCGTAGTCAGCCAGTTGCTGGGCTTAAAGAACACAATCTGGGCACTGATTCTGCCTCTGGCAGTTTCGTCCTTTAACGTTATCATCTGTCGTACCTTCTTTAAGACGACAGTTCCGGAATCCCTGATCGAATCCGCGAAGATGGACGGCGCATCTCAGCTGACGATTTTCAGCAGAATCGTTCTTCCGATTTCGCTGCCGGTACTGGCAACCATCGGTCTGTTCCTTTGCTTCGCATACTGGAACGACTGGTATCAGTCCATGCTGTACATTGATAACACCAAGCTCCTTTCCCTGCAGGCTCTGTTAAACCAGATCCTGACCAATATCCAGATGCTGGTACAGAATGCAGCAACACTGGGTGCATCTGCAGCAGAAATGCTTGCAAAGATGCCGAAGGAAGCGGCTCGTATGTCTATCGTAGTTATTATCGTATTGCCTATCGCCTGCGCATATCCGTTCTTCCAGCAGTACTTCATTTCCGGTCTGACGGTTGGTGCGGTTAAGGGCTGATATTCCCTATATTTATTATCTGTGTGTTTTAATTTGATATCCTGCCGGAAGGACCGGCTGTGGTATAGAAACG
>ENA-OOXM01001699-OOXM01001699.1-human-gut-metagenome-genome-assembly--contig:-NODE-1699-length-15841-cov-3.294438_pt1 | contig 15841 bp, 12 predicted proteins | sample MGYA00241589_ERZ501347 | MGnify/ENA primary metagenome ERZ501347 (study PRJEB25962, sample SAMEA2042832) | human gut metagenome | biome: human gut; feature: human-associated habitat; material: faeces...
GGTCGTTCCATTTAGCGTAGCGCTGCTACGCTGCATTTCACTCCCGTTAGCCAGAGTGAAAAATTCGCAGAGCATCTTGGCGCATTTTCATTTGGAAATAGTATAACACACAACTTCTTAGCCGCACGGGGCAGTTTTGTCCTGCTGCGGCCATTTTTGCTGAAAAGGGTGAATGATATGACCACAATATTCTGGGCGGGCGACTCGACCGTCAAGCAGAATTCCATCGCGACGTACCCGCAGACGGGCATCGGGCAAGTGTTCGACCGCTATGTCAAGCGCTATCAGGTGCAGATTGAGAATTACGCCGAGAACGGGCGCTCGACGAAGCAGTTCATCGACGAAGGGCGCTTGGCGACCATCTACGACCGCATTCACGCGGGGGATTTCCTCTTCGTGCAGTTCGGCCATAACGACGAGAAGGCATCTGACCCGGCGCGCTACACAGACCCGGAGACGGATTTCCCGGCGAACTTGGAGCGGTTCGTCAACGTTGCGCGGAATAAGGGCGCAACCCCTGTGTTCATCACCCCGCTGACGCGCTACGACCGCAACGCCCCCGGCGCGCAGTTCCACCACGACCGCTGGGCGGAGAGTATGCGCCGCACGGCGGAGAAGCTGCATGTGGCGCTGATTGACCTGACCGCCATGTCCGAAAAGCTGGTGGATGAACAGGGCGAAGCGGCGCAGACGGCGTACTACATGAACCTGCCTGCCGGGATTTACCCGCATTTCCCGCTGGGGCAGCACGACAACACGCATTTGCAGCCTGCGGGCGCATTGGCGTTCGGTGGGCTGATTGCCAAGAGCCTGCACGATTTGGGCGGGGAGTATGCCGCGCTGCTGTGCGACGAATACGCCCAGTGGGAGAAGGAAACGGCGCAGTTTGGGCAGATTGCAACGTCCGCTGCGGAGGATGTAGAAGCATGAGTGAGATTCTCTGGTGCGCCGACAACGGTGACGGAACGTACCGCAATCCGGTGCTGTACTGCGATTATTCCGACCCGGACGCGATTTGCGTCAATGGCACATACTACCTGACCGCCTCGACGTTCAACTATGTGCCGGGCCTGCCGATTCTTACCAGCCGCGATTTGGTGAACTGGAAGCTGGTGAATTACGCCGTCAAGAACATCCCCGAAGCGCGGTATGCCGCGCCGCAGCATGCGCAAGGCATCTGGGCACCCGCCATCCGCTTCCAGAACGGGCGGTTTTATATCTACTACGGGATGCCGGACGAGGGCATCTACATGGTCAGCACGGAAAATCCGCTGGGGGATTGGGACTCCCCGGTACTGGTGAAGCCGGGCAAGGGGCTGATTGACCCCTGTCCCTTCTGGGATGACGACGGATGCGCCTACATCATCCACGGGTACGCCAAGAGTCGAATCGGGTTCAAGAGTTGGCTGGGGATTTTCCCGATTTCGCCCGACGGCAGAACGGCGCTCGGCGACGACCACTTGCTCTACGACGGCACGAAGAAGCATCCGACGATTGAAGGCCCGAAGGTGCACAAGCGCGACGGCTGGTACTACATCTTTGCGCCCGCGGGCGGCGTTGCGACGGGGTGGCAGGTGTGCCTGCGCAGCCGGAGTATTTTCGGCCCGTATGAGACCCAAGTCGTACTCAAACAGGGCAGCAGCGAGACGAACGGCCCGCATCAGGGCGCGTGGGTCGAGACGCCGGAGGGGGAGCATTGGTTCTTGCACTTCCAGAGCCGTGGGCTGTACGGGCGCGTGACGCACTTGCAGCCGATGACGTGGCAGGCGGACGGCTGGCCGTACATCGGCATCCCGGATGAAACGCCTGTGCCGCCAGACGCAATCGCGGTGGGCGAGGAGTGCGCGGAAGCAGCGCCGATTGCGAACGCGGCGGACTGCGGCATTGCGGTTGAAACGTACCGGAAACCGAAAGCGCCGGAATGTGAGCCGTCGGGCGAAATCGGGGATGATGATTTCAGCGGCGCACTGGGGCTGCAATGGCAGTTCATGGGCAACTGGCAGCCGGATTTCTACGAGGTCGGCGGCGGCAAGCTGCGGCTGTATGCGCGGAAACTGCCCGATGGCGGCGATCGACTCTGGCAGTGCCCGCAGACGCTGACGCAGAAAATTGCGTGCCCGGCGGTCTTCGCAACGACGACGCTCGATGCGGCGCATTTGCAGGCGGGCGAACAGGCGGGCGTGGGCTTCGTCGGCGGACAGTACGCTTACGCGGCGGTTCGGCGGACGGAAAGAGGCGTATCGCTGGTGTTCGTGACGAGCGAGGGCAAGGAGCACACAGAGTCAGCAACGGAAACCGTGCCGATTCAGGACGCGCCCGTGACTTTTCGCGTGACGCTGCTGCCGACATCGAGCAGCACAGCGGTCGCGTCGTTCGAGTACGCGCAGGACGGCGAGTTTCACCCGATTGGTCAGCCATTTGAACCCGCACGCCACACATGGGTCGGGGCGCGGCTGGCGCTGTTCTGTATGCCGATGAATGGTGGCGACGACCACGGCGGCTGGGCGGAGTTCGGTGCAGTGCGCGTGGAAGCCATCGAAACGCTGTAATACTATTTCCAAATTCACCTGCGCCATCTGCTTGCGCCTTTTTGATTCTGGTGTCCACTCATTCCACTTAGCGTAGCGCTGCTACGCTGCGTTTCATTCGTGTTAACCAGAATACAAAAATTCGCGGCGCATCTTGGCGCATTCTCATTTGAAAATAGTACAAAAACCGACTTTCGGTCGGCAAAAACCGGATTCTGGTCGGAAATCGGCAGGGAAGCAAGAAAAAAAGCGCCCGCAGACGCTTTTAATCGTGAATCTTGATGGTCGATTTCCGCCAAATTCCGGTGAAATACAGCACCAACAGAATCGCCGATGCAATCCCGTTCGACACCACGACTGAGTACCACACGCTCCGCACACCCAGATGCAGCACCTGCTCACAGAATGCAAGGGTCGCGAAACGCAGCACCCATAGGCGTGTCATATCCACTGCGACGGGCAGAAATGTGTGTCCACTCCCTTGAAACAGACCGCGGGTCGCATCGTGGATGCTGTTCGTCCAGCACCAGAATGCCATGATGGACAGGTAGTCTGCCGCCATCGGGATGACCTCCGCCTCGTCCGTGAAGATGCTGACGATGGCAGAAGCGACCGACGGTCGGGAAAGGACAAATCCACCGAGGAGCAGAAACAGAAACGCCATTCCCATGCTCAATTTGTACCCGCGTTCGGCACGGTCAACCTGCTGCGCTCCCATGTTCTGCGCGACAATGGTGCTGACGGCACTGCCGATGCCGGTGGAGGGAAGCGAAATCAGCCCGTTGACCTTGTTGCCGATGCCGTACGCCGCCATGGCCATCTTGCCGTACACATTGACGTTGCGAGACATGAGAATGAAGCCGAACTGCATGAAGCTTGACCCCAAGGCAGTCGGAAGCCCGATACGCACGATGTCGCGCAGGCAGGCTGCATCCGGGCGAAGGAAGCGGCGATCGAAACAAATTGCTTCGTCGCGGCGGGTGCAGAGCAGGAAGAACGCGATGCACGCGGGCACCATCTTCGCGAACACGGTCGCCAGCGCGGCGCCGGCGGCGTTCCAGTGCAAGACGACCATCAGCAGCGGGTCAAGCACCATGTTGACGGCAATGCCCAGCAGGTTCAGCAGCATCGGGCGGACGGTGTCGCCCTGCGCCTGCCGAATGGACTGGTAAATGTTGACCATGAACAAAAACGGCATGTCAAGGACGACGAGACGCATGTACGTTACCGCATGGTCGAAATAATCCGGCGCGGCGCCCATCCATCCGACGATACCCGGCGTTGCGACCGCCATCACCGACGCGCACAGGAGCGAGAAGAGCATCGCGACAGTGAAAATCTGGTTGGCGATTTTCCGCGCCATTTCCGGTTTGCCCGCGCCGATGTACTGGCTGATCATCACCGCGCCCGCGACGGTGACGCCGCTGCCGAAGTTGATGACCGTATTCTGCACGGGGCTGACGAGGTTGATGGCGGCGAGGTAATCGACACTGAGCTGCCCCAGCCAGTAGGTGTCGGTCAAGTTGTACATCGTTTGCAGGAAGCTGTTGACGACGACGGGAATCGCAATGGCGAACACTGCCTTGACCAATGAGCCGTGCAGAATCAAATCGCGGTTGCCTTTGCTGAGTTTCATGGCGAGGAACCTCCTTCATCGGGAGAATAATCCCATTATAGCGCATTTCCTGCCAAAATGAAAGCGCTATCACAAAAAAATTTCCAAGTGTCTTTTGGAATCGGTTGACACCTATCGAAATTCCCTATATAATGAAGCGGAAATACCCGCAGAAAGGTGCATGACAATGGATATTCAGCAGTATTTTCAACGCTTTCTGGCAAATTACACACCCTACAAGCAGTATTGGAACTATGAGGATGGCTGCGTGCTGAAGGGGTGCATCGACCTCTACCATGCGACGGGGGACGTGCTGTATCGCGATTTCGTGCTGGATTACGTCTCGGCGTATGTCGCGGCGGACGGCAGCATTCCGAATTATGAGATGCGGCAGTACAACATCGATTCCATCAACAGCGGCAAGGCGCTGTTCTTCGCTTTGGAGGAGACGGGCGAGGAGCGCTATCGCAAGGCGATTGAGTTCCACATGCAGCGGCTTCGGGAGCATCCGCGCTGCCAGTGCGGCAATTTCTGGCATAAGCAGCTGTATCCGAATCAGATTTGGCTGGATGGGCTGTACATGGCGCAGCCGTTCTACATGGCGTACGAGGCGAAGTTCGACGGCATGGCGCATGTGGCGGATATTACCCGGCAGTTTCAGAACGTGCGCAAGTATCTCTACAACCCGGAGAAGGGGCTGAACTACCATGCCTACGACGAAGCGCGCGTGCAGTTCTGGGCGGACAAGGAAACCGGCTGCTCAAAGAACTTCTGGCTGCGCTCGACAGGCTGGTACTTGATGGCGCTGGTGGACTGCATTGCGCTGTGCTCGGAGCAGCTCTATGAGCATTATCGCGCGCTGGTGGACATCTTCCGCGAGAGCATGCGGGGCGTGCTGGCATACCGCGCGGAGGATGGGCTGTTCTATCAGGTGATTGATTATCCGGAGGCAGAGGGAAACTACACCGAAACTTCCGGTTCCGCGATGATTGCGTACAGCCTGCTCAAGGGCGTGCGCATCGGTGTGCTGGACGCGGAGAAGTATCTGCCGATTGCGCTGGATGTGTTCGAGAAGCTGGCGGCAAACAAGCTGCGTGCGGAGGAGGACGGCGTCGTCCGCCTGACCGATATCTGCTGGGTGGCAGGGCTTGGCCCGGACAAGAATCCGCAGCGTGACGGCTCGGTGGCGTATTATCTGTCCGAGCCGAAAAAGTCCGACGACAGCAAGGGCGTCGGGCCGTTCATCATGGCGTACAGCGAATACCTGCGGGCGAAGCAGGCGTAAGGAGCGGAAAAATGGAAATCAGCAAGCTGTTTGTGCAGGCGCGCAGTGCCACGGTGCAGATTGTGGACGGCGGTCTGTACCACACGAAGGCGGTCTATCAGCTGTTCCTGAACGGACAGGCGGCGGGTACGGCGGACACGGCTGTGACTTCGCTGTATGATTTGCAGCCGGAGACAGAATATGTGCTGTCCGTCCGCTTGGGGGCGGAGGAAGTCGGGCAATGCGCGTTCCGCACAGCGCGGGAGAGCTACACGCTGAACGTCCGGCAGTTTGGCGCGGTCGGCGATGGCGTGCATGACGATACGGCGGCGATTCAGGCGGCGATTCTGCATTGCCCGGCGGATGGGCGCGTGCTGATTCCGGCGGGGCGTTATCATGTGCTGCCGCTGATGCTGAAAAGCCATGTGCGCATCGAGCTTCGGCGCGGCGCGACGCTGCTGCTGGAAACCGACCGCAGCAAATTCCCGATTCTGCCGGGGATGATTCTGTCCACCGACGAAACGGACGATTTGAATCTCGGTTCATGGGAGGGCAACCCGCTGGACATGTACGCCGCGTTTATCAGCGGGATGGACGTCGAGGACGTTGTGCTGTACGGCGAAGGTGTGCTGGACGGGCAGGGTGACAAGAGCGACTGGTGGCAGAACTGCAAGGTGCGGCGCGGGGCGTGGCGGCTGCGGATGCTCTTCCTCAATCACTGCAAGAACGTGACCGTGCAGGGCGTGACGTTCCAGAATTCGCCGTCGTGGAACTTGCAGCCGTATTTTTCTAAGGATTTGCGCTTCCTGAACATCCGCGTCAACGCCCCGGCGAACAGCCCGAATACCGACGGCTTCGACCCGGAAAGCTGCGATGGCATTCTGCTGGCGGGCGCGCATTTCTCCTTGGGGGATGACTGCATTGCACTCAAATCTGGCAAGCTGTACATGGGAAAGCGCTACAAAACGCCCTGCCAGCACATCGAAATCAGCCACTGCCTGATGGAAAACGGGCATGGCGGCATGACCTGCGGCAGCGAAATGGCGGGCGGCATCGCGCATGTGCGCCTGCATGACTGCCTGATGCGCAACACCGACCGCGGCCTGCGCGTCAAGACCCGGCGCGGGCGCGGGCAGCAGGGCGTGATTGACGACATTGTGTTTGAAAATGTGCGCATGGAGCACGTCGGCACGCCGTATGTGGTCAACTGCATGTACTTCTGCGATCCGGACGGCAAGAGCGAGTACGTCCAGAGCCGCGAGAAGCAGCCGGTGGACGAGCGTACGCCGCGCATCGGGACGGTTGCATTCCGTCATGTAACGGCGACGGACGTGACCTGCGCGGGCTACTTCCTTGGTCTGCCGGAGCGGCCGATTGAAGCGGTTGTGATGGAGGACGTGCACATCTCCTGCGACAAGAATGCCAAACCCATGCAGCCCGCAATGGCGCAGGGTGTGCCGTATCTTGCGCGCAAGGGGCTGACCGCCATCAACGTGGCGAAAATCGTGCTGAAAGATGTGACCATTACCGGGCAGGACGGCGCGAAGCTGGAATGCGACGGCGTGGGCGAAGTAGAAAAATAAACATCAGCGGACGGAAGCAGCGGCTTTCGTCCGTTTTTGTGTTCGATTTTTCACAATTTTTATCGCGGGGGATTCACAGCAGAGTATCTGTATGATATAATAGGAAAGGATTCTATGAAAATGGGGGATTGTTTTCATGAATACGCCGATTCGCAAGACGAAAATCGTCTGCACGATGGGCCCGAACCTGTTTGAGAAGCACCTGATTGCGCCGCTGATGAAAGCGGGCATGAATGTCGCGCGCTTCAATTTTTCGCACGGCACTTATGAAACGCATCAGCATTATTACGATGAAGTCTGCCGCATCCGCGATGAACTGGGGCTGCCGGTCGCCACGATGCTGGATACCAAGGGCCCGGAAATTCGCGTGCGTTCGTTCAAAAATGGGCGCGTCACGCTGCAAAACGGCCAGCTGTTCACCCTCACGACTGACGAGGTGGAGGGCGACGAAGAGCGCGTGTCCATCACCTACAAGGAATTGCCGCAGGACATTGCCGTCGGCAGCAGCATTCTGATTGACGACGGTCTGATTGGGATGCAGGTGGAACGCATTGATGGGGCGGATATCGTCTGCCGTGTGCTCAACGGCGGCGCGGTGAGCAACAACAAGGGCGTCAACATTCCGAATGCGCACCTGTCGATGCCCTTCATCAGCGAAAAAGACCATCAGGATATTCTCTTTGCCATCAAGAATGGTTATGATTTCATTGCGGCTTCGTTCACGCGCTGCGCGGACGATATTATGCAGATTCGTCACATCCTGCAGGAGAATAACTGCCATACCATCAACATTATTGCCAAAATTGAGAACATGGAGGGCGTGGAGAACATTGACGAGATTCTCCGCGTGGTGGACGGCGTGATGGTGGCGCGCGGCGATTTGGGCGTAGAAGTGCCGCTGGAGGACGTCCCGAGCCTGCAGAAGAAGCTGATTCAGCGCGGCATTGCGGCGGGCAAGCCTGTTATCACCGCGACGCAGATGCTGGATTCGATGATTAAGAACCCGCGCCCGACCCGTGCAGAAGCGACCGACGTTGCCAACGCGATTTACGACGGCACGAGCGCCATCATGCTCTCCGGCGAATCGGCTGTTGGTGCGTATCCGGTGGAGGCAGTGGAAACGATGGTGCGCATCGCCCTGCGCGCGGAAGCCGATATGGACTACATCCGCCGCTTCTCCCGCGACACGTCCGCCTCGACTGACGTCACGAACGCTATCAGTCACGCGACGGTCACCTCCGCGCACGACCTCAACGCCAGTGCGATTATCACCGTCACCAAGTCCGGCTCGACGGCGCGAATCCTCAGCCGATACCGCCCCGCGTGCGTCATTGTCGGCTGCACGACGGAAAAGCACGTCTGGCGCCAGCTTGCGCTTTCGTGGGGCACAGTGCCGCTGATGATTGCCGAGGAAAGCAACACCGACGACCTGTTTGAACACGCGGTGGATGCTGCCGTGCAAAACGGGCTGGTGCATGATGGCGAACTGGTTGTGCTGACGGCGGGTGTTCCGCTGGGCATTTCCGGCACGACAAACCTGATGAAGGTGCATGTCGTCGGGCATTTGCTGTCGCGCGGGCAAGGGCTGCATGGCGGCAAGGTGATTGCACCGCTGTGTGTCATCCGCAATCTGGAAAAGGACGCGAAAAACTTCAACACCGGCGACGTGATTGTCTGCCATCAGACGACGCGAGAGATGTTCTCCATGCTGCGCAAATCCTCCGCGATTGTGCTGGAGGACGACAACCCGGAGGGACACGGCGCGATTGCGGGCATGTCGCTGGACATTCCGGTCATCATCGGCGCGAAGAACGCCACGAATATCTTAAAATCCGGCGCGGTCGTGACTGTGGACGGCGAAAAGGGCACGGTGAGCGCCAATTGACGCATGTTCTGACGATTGACGGGCGGCAGTTCTCGGACGGGAAAGCCGTCCACCGGATGCTGAAAACACTGCTCCGTCTGCCGGACTACTACGGCGGCAATGCGGACGCCCTTCGAGATGTGCTGGACGAACGCGGCGAACGCATCGACCTGCGCCTGCTGTCACTGGGCGGGGAGGATACGGCGAAAACGCTGCGAAAAGTGGCGCGCGTGGTGGAAGACCTCGGCGGCACGGTGATTTGGGCGGAAAAAGAAAGGAACTGAGATTTCAATGCGCTGTTCCTGCAAGGAATGCGGCACCTACATGATTCAGGCAGAAAGCGACCATCTGGGCTGCGTCTGCCCGGATTGCGGCTATCGCTGCAACGACTGTCTCGGCACGAACACCGTCGTTGGGCGGGAGAGCCTGAAAGCGCTGGCGTTTGACCCGCGCTTTGACCCGGACACGATTTTCCGGGAAGCCTTCTTGAATCAGGAAGAGGACGAAGAAGAATAATACTATTTCTTGCATTCTCATTTGGAAATAGTATACCAGAAGGGAGAAATGCATCATGAACGAAATCATCAAGGCAATAGAAGAGCGCCGGAGCATCCGCAAATTTCAGCCGACGATGCCCGCCAAAGAAGATTTGGCACAGATTGTGGAAGCCGGGCTGTACGCGGCCAGCGGCATGGGCAGGCAGTCCGCCATCATCGTGGCGGTGACGAACAAGGAACTGCGCGACCAGTTGGCGAAAACGAATGCGGAAATCATGGGCAAGCCGGATTTCGACCCCTTCTACGGCGCACCAGCGATTTTTGTTGTGCTGGCGGACAAATCCTGCCGCACCGCCATCTACGATGGCAGCCTCGTCATGGGCAACATGATGCTGGCGGCGCATTCGCTGGGGCTGGGCAGCATCTGGATTCATCGGGCGAAGGAAGAATTCGAGCGGCCCGAATATCAGCAGCTGCTGAAAAAACTGGGTGTCGAGGGCGAATGGGAAGGCATCGGGCACTGCGCAGTCGGCTACATCGACGGCGAAGCCCCGAAAGCGGCGAAGCGCAAGGACAACCGCGTGTTCTGGGTCGAGTAATCGAATATACAAAAAGCATCCCGGCGAGTGAAAATGCTCGTCGGGATGTCTGCGTATTACAGCGTCACGCCGGTTTTGAAGATGGCAAGGTCGTGGAAGCCGTTGCGCTCCGAGCAGACCAGCCGCCCGGAAGCTGTTGCCAGCACGTCCTCCATCAGCGCCTGTGAAAGCTCCGGCAGCGTCTTGCCGTCTGTCAGCAGCTGACCGGCGTTGAAGTCAATCCAGCCGTGCTTCTTCGTGGCGAGTGGCGTGTTTGTGGCGATTTTCAGCGTCGGCACAGGACACGCGAACGGCGTGCCGCGCCCCGTGGAGAACAGCACAATCTGTGCGCCCGCCGAAGCCAGCGCCGTCGCCGCCACAAGATCGTTGCCGGGGGCGGACAGCAGGTTCAAGCCGGGCGTGTGGACGCGCTCGCCATACGCCAGCACATCGCGCACGGGGGAGAAGCCGCTCTTCTGCGTGCAGCCCAGCGCCTTGTCTTCCAGCGTGGAAATGCCGCCCGCCTTGTTGCCGGGGGAAGGATTTTCGTAAATCGTCTGGTGATGTTCCTCGAAATAGCGCTTGAAGTCGTTAATCAGCCGAACCGTCTTGTCGAACAGCTCCGGCGTGTTGCAGCGATCCATCAGGATGGTTTCCGCGCCGAACATTTCCGGCACTTCGGTCAGAATCGTCGTGCCGCCCATGCCGCACAGCAGGTCGGAGAAGCCGCCGATGACTGGGTTCGCCGTGATGCCGGAGAAGCCGTCCGAACCGCCGCACTTGAGGCCAATTACAAGTTTGCTGGCAGGGCAGGGGACACGCTGCTCATCCCGCATGTTGTCCGCAAGTTCGCGCAGCAGCTTCATCGCCTCGGCAAATTCATCTTCCACCTGCTGGCAGACGAGGAAACGCACGCGCGACTTGTCGTAGTCGCCCATGTGCTCCGCGATGATGGCGGCGCTGGAATTTTCGCAGCCCAGCCCCAGCACCAGCACGCCGCCGACGTTGGGGTGCGTCGCCAAGTCCGCCAGAATCGTGCGCGTATTCTCCTGATCATCGCCCATCTGTGAGCAGCCGTAGGGGTGCGGGAAGGCACAGACGCACTCCACGCCCCCGCCGACAAGCTCCTGCGCCGCGCGCTCCAGCTGGCGGGCAATGTCGTTGACGCAGCCGACGGTGGGCAGAATCCACAGCTCATTGCGCACGCCGACGCGCCCGTCTTTGCGCGGATAGCCCATGAACGTCGCCACAGGAATTTGCGGTACGGTCGGGTACGTCGGGTGATATTCATACGTCAGCTCGCCGGACAACCCGGTGTGCAGATTGTGGACATGCACATGTGCGCCGACGGGAATATCCTCCTTCGCGTAGCCAATCGGGAAGCCGTACTTGATGACCTTTTCGCCCGCCTTGATGGGGAAAAGCGCCACCTTATGCCCTGCGGGAACGTCCGTGACCGTGGTGAGCGCAATGCCATCCAACGTCACGGTCTGCCCGGAGGACAGGGCGGTCAGGGCGACCGCCACGTTGTCCTGCGGGGTGATGCGAAGCAGTTCAGCCATTTTTCACACTCCGAACTTCTCGTTCATGACCGTGCGCATCCCCTTGTCGAGGATTTCGCGCAGGGACGCGCCGACGGACTCCACCAGACCCGGCACTTTGCACAGCTCAGCGCCAAAAAACGCTTCATTGGAGAGGAATTCCTTCGCCTGTTCTTCGGGGGATTCGCTGGAAGTCTCGGCGAAAAAGCTCAGCACCGCCGCGTCGTCCTGCAGGTAGTAGGGCTGACCGTCGCGCTGGCATTCCAGACGGCCGTCGCCGGTCAGCTTGCCGCCGCGGTACAGGCTCATCAGGCTCGCCAGAGAGAACGTCAGGTGCGCGGGCAGCTCGCCGGTCTTCTCCACATAGCCCAGCAGGGACGGCATGCAGCGCGCGCGCCACTTCGACACGCTGTTCAGGCAGATGGAGAGCAGCGCGTGCTTGATGAAGGGATTGCGGAAGCGCCCCGTGACCGCCTCGGCGAACGCCATCAAGTCCGCCTTGGGCAGGGACAGCGTCGGGATGACCTCCTCGTAGAGCGTCTTCTGCATGAAGGTGGCAATCATCGGGTCGTTCATCGCGTCCAGCACAATGTCATAGCCGCACTGGAAGGCAGCGGGGACGAAGGACGTGTGCGCGCCGTTGAGGATTCGCACCTTGCGCTGCTTGTAAGGCTTCTGATTATCAGTGTAGATGACGGGCAGCCCGCACTGCGGCAGGGGCAGTTCGTCGGAAAGGTCGCGGGGGGATTCGATGACCCACAGACCGAAGGGTTCAGCGGTGTCCAGCAGGTTGTCCTGATAGCCCAGCTTCTCCCAAATTGCCTGATCCTCGCCGCGCGGATAGCCGGTCACGATGCGGTCAACAAGCGTGGAGGTGAACACGCACGCTGTCTCCAGCCACTGCTCGAACTTCTCGCCCAGCGCCCACTGCTTTGCCAGCGCCTTGACGCACTTTTTCAGCATGATGCCGTTGTCGTCAATCAGCTCGACCGGCAGGATGATGAGTCCCTTGTCCTGCGCGTAGTCGAATGCTTCGGCGCGCTCGAAGAGGAACTTCGTCAGCTTGCCGGGGTAGGACTTGGGCGGGCAGAGGGAGAACTCGTCCGTCTCGTCCAGCACGATGCCGGCTTCGGTCGTGTTGCTGACGATGAAGCGCAGCGACGGCAGCTTGGCGTAATCGGCATAGCGGGCATAGTCCGCATACGCATCCACGGCGTCGGACACGGACGTGACCACGCGCGTCTGCTCCACCGCCTGACCGTCCACAAGACCGCGCAGCATGACCGTGTAGCGGTAATCCTGCTCCTTGAACGCCGGGAACAGCGTACCCATCTGAATCGGCTTCACCAGCGCGACAGAGCCGTTGAAGTCACTCTTCTCGTTGGCAATATCAATCATGTAATCCACAAAGGCGCGCAGGAAGTTGCCTTCACCGAATTGCAGCACCTTGACCGGGCGGACAGGCGCGGGCGCCATCGCAGCATTCAAACGTTCCATTTCGATGTCCCTCCATCTATTCATCAGGCATGTAAGCGATTACAACACGCCTGCAATTATTCTACTCTCTTTTCGCGCTTCCGTCAATGGTTCCGCCGATATTTCCTGCAATTTATGCAATCTGGGAAAAAGTACGCCGGATTTCCTGTGAATGTCGGCACGAAAACGCGAAAATGAGGCTTGCAAAAGGGGGAAAAAGCGTGTATAATGTGGATTGACGCGGAGAATGGAAGTGTTTACACACCGCGAATGGAAGGGGGAATGCCGCGAGTGAACATCTATGATATTTCCCGTCACGCAGGCGTATCCATCGCAACCGTATCCCGCGTATTGAACAACAGCCCCCATGTGTCGGAGGAGACGCGCCGGAAGGTGATGAAGGTCATTGACGGCTGCGGCTATGTACCCAATGCCTTTGCCCGCGGTCTGGGTTTGAACACGATGAAGACCATCGGGCTGCTCTGCCCGGATGCGGCTGACCCGTATCTGGCGCGCGCGCTGGCTTGCCTGGAGCATGCCTTCCGCCAGAAGCACTACGACTGCCTGCTCTCCTGCACGAACCGCGATCTCGCGGCGCGCCGGCAGGGCGTCGAATTACTGACCAGCCGCCATGTGGACGGCATGGTGCTCATGGGCTCGACGTTCATCGAGGAAAACTCGGAGGATAACGCCTATATCCGCCAAGCTGCGACGAATGTGCCGGTTGTGCTGCTCAATGGCTCGTTCCAGTGTCCGAACGTGTTCTGCGTCCTGTGCGATGACGAGCGCGCGATGAAGGAAGCTATGAACCAGCTGCTGGACAGCGGATGCAAGCGCGTGTTGTACCTGTACCACTCCAGCAACAACTCCGGGCAGCGCAAGCTCGCCGGATGCCGGGATGCGCTGGCGGCACATAATTTGCCGGTGGACGAGACGCTGATGCGCCGCTTCGACGCGGACAAATTCAGCATTCACGCCGTGCGCGACTGTCTGATGGAACTGGAACGAGAGGGCTTGCAGTTCGACGCGGTGCTGGCGAGCGAGGATGTGCTGGCGGTTGGCGCGATGAAGTACGCGCAGGCGGTCGGGCGGCGCGTGCCGGAGAATCTGTCCGTCGTCGGCTACAACAACTCGAACCTCTGCCTGTGTACCGAGCCGGAGCTGACGAGCGTGGACAACCGTCTGCCCGCTATCTGCGAGCGCATTGTCGAAACGATGCTGGGCGTGCTGGAAGGACGCGAGATGCCGGAAAAAACCGTCTTTACGGCGGAAATCATCCAGCGAGGCTCAACACGGGCGGCACAAGACAAATAAGCTTTTCCCCGCATGGTGCGGTTTCATATAGTAGCAATTTTTGAAAGGAGTTCATGACGTATGACCACCTTCATGGATAAGGATTTCCTGCTGAACACCGAGACGGCGCGCAAGCTCTACCACGACTATGCCGCGTCCTGCCCCATCATCGACTACCACTGCCACATCAGCCCCAAGGAGATTTGGGAAGACCAGCGCTTCGAGAACATCACGAAGGTCTGGCTGGGCGGCGACCACTACAAGTGGCGCCTGATGCGCTGCGCGGGCGTGGATGAATACTACATCACCGGCGGCGCGAGCGACTACGAGAAGTTCTGCAAGTGGGCGGAGGTTGTCGGCAAGGCAATTGGCAATCCGCTGTACCACTGGACGCATCTGGAACTGCAGCGCTTCTTCGGCTATCATGGTACGCTGAGCGCCAAGACCGCTGACGAAGTGTGGAACCTCGCTAACGAGACGCTGCAGAAGCCCGGCTACACCACGCGCGGCCTGATTGCCATGAGCAACGTCGAAACCATCTGCACCACCGACGACCCGGTAGATACGCTGGAGTATCACCAGAAGCTGCTGGCGGACAAGTCCTTCAAGACGAACGTGCTGCCCGCATGGCGCCCTGACAAGGCGGTCAACATCGAGAAGCCGGACTTCATGGCGTACATCGCCAAGCTGGAAAAGGCGGCGGAGATGGAAATCCACACCTTCGCGGACCTGAAGGCGGCGCTGGAAAAGCGCATGGCGTACTTCCACGAGAACAACTGCCGTCTGTCTGACCACGGCCTGAATTATGTGGTCTATGAGCCGGCGGATGATGCCGCGATTGAAGCCATCTTCGCCAAGAAGGCGGCGGGCGAGACGCTGACGGACACCGAAGTCGCGCAGTTCAAGACCGCGATGCTGCTCTTCTGCGCCGCGCAGTACAAGAAGCTGAACTGGACGATGCAGCTGCACTACGGCCGCCGCGACAACAACCGCGTGATGTTCGAGAAGCTCGGCCCGGACACTGGCTACGATACCATCAACAACTATACGCCCGTTGACCAGATGGCAGCGTTCCTTGGTGCAGTCGAGTCGGCGTCGGGGCTGCCCCGCACGATTCTCTACTCCCTGAATCCGGCGGACGATCAGGCGATTGACACGCTGTGCGGCTGCTTCCAGTCGTCCGAAGCGGTCAGCAAGATGCAGCACGGCTCTGCATGGTGGTTCAACGACCATTTCACCGGCATGACCAACCAGCTGACGAGCCTTGCGAATCTTGGCTATCTGGCGGGCTTTGTCGGGATGCTGACCGACAGCCGCTCCTTCCTGTCCTATCCGCGCCACGAGTATTTCCGCCGCATCCTGTGCCGTCTGCTGGGCGAATGGGTGGAGGATGGCCGCTTCCCGCAGGACTATGACATCCTCGGCGAAATCGTCCGCGGCATCTCCTGCGACAACGCGCGCAAGTATTTCGCGTTCCCCACGAAGTAAGGGGAGCAATGTCATTTCGGCATGACATTGCATGATTGCGCAGGGAGTTTCGCCTTTGCGGAGGCGACCAAAGGGCAATGAAAACAGACGAAGTCTGCGATCGCCCTTTGGAAA
>ENA-OOXM01001721-OOXM01001721.1-human-gut-metagenome-genome-assembly--contig:-NODE-1721-length-15713-cov-2.686869_pt1 | contig 15713 bp, 16 predicted proteins | sample MGYA00241589_ERZ501347 | MGnify/ENA primary metagenome ERZ501347 (study PRJEB25962, sample SAMEA2042832) | human gut metagenome | biome: human gut; feature: human-associated habitat; material: faeces...
AAGTAGCCACGTTCTTGTTGGAGATGACTTCGCATTCCCATTCCTTTACACCGAAAACTTCGTCCGGAACCTGAACAACCATATCTTCCTTCACTTTGCACTGACAGGCCAGACGCCAATGTTCCTTAATCTGCTTACGAGAGAAAAAGCCCTTTTCTGTCGGCAGGATTTCTCCACCTCCTTCTAATACCTGTGCACGGCACTGGCCACATTTACCACCACCACCACAAGCAGAAGACAAGAAGATACCACCACTCTGCAAACCAGCCAGCAAAGTGCTTCCTATAGGAGTCTCAATATCTTTTTCTCCATTTACCTTCAGGTCTACATTTCCTGACGGTACCAATTTTGCTTTGGCCGCCAACAACGCACCCACCAGGATCAGCGTAATCACCAAGAAGATTACGGCACCTGCTGCGATTGTAAGACTGCCAGTCGTCATTAATAAAGTCATTTCTGTAATAAGTTTAATGCGTTAATATTATATCCACTTAAAAATATTTCCTTACCTTATAATTATCTGGAACCTGTCAATAGGAACTCCGTACACTCCTGCGTATCCGTCCTGACCGTTATCTGTGCTGTCATCTGTCTGGTAAGAATAATAATTCCGCCACTTAGGACTGACCCTGTAATATGCATACTTATAGCCTCCGTCAACAAGCGTTGCATATGGTGTGGCTTCATTGTACAACAGTGAATCAGGCGTGTAATAATACACTTCAACCGCCTCAACATTTCCACCATTACCAGCATAGCCATTGTAAAAGTCTGATATATCTGAATTCCTGCTGTCAACATAGTCAAGCCATCTTCCACCAGAATATACCCTGTATACAGCATACCCCTTATCTGTAGCCAGAGTTATTCCTGTTATGGCTCTTCCCTGTATTCCGGCATAATCCTCATCATTAACAACCTCAGGAAGCCAGTAGCCGCCTGATATCTGCGCACGGTAGGTTACATTTACACTGGTATTTACCTTTGCATCCACTTCTATCTCAGATTTATCATAAGGCGATGTGTAATCTGCATAGAATATATTACCATCAAATTCATGGTCATCTATCTTATAAGCTCCAAACTGCCACATCATGCAGTCCATGCCTGGCTCTTGTATACCCCAGTGTGCAAGCCACATATTAAAACCTTCGGTCGCTGTCAGCCTGTCAAGCTCTAATACATATTTGTAGTAATTATAATTAGCATATACACCAGTGGTATAACCACGCGAATACATTTCGCTGACAAACCTTATGCAGAAGTCTGTAAGCATACTTCCTTCTTTATATACATCTATTCCATTACTTTCCTTGTATCCGTCAGCATCCTCCATATCAAACCACACACCACGCACAGGATTGCGCCCCTGTATCATACGCAGTGTGTGTTCTATCTCCGACTCAACATCCTGCATGTTAAGTGCGTAACTGTATATATATACTCCATATGGTATACCAAGTCTTTCACATGCATCCATGTTGCGGATTGCCTGTTTGTCATCCTGACTTACATAGTCACTTCCGTAACCTATTCGTATAATAACACCCTCAATGTGTTCATCAACACTGTTCCAGTCTATAAGTCCGTCATGGCTGCTTACATCTATAACAACAGCCATAGCCGTAATATTCATCATAACAGCCATTATCATACTAAGTATGAGTGAAAATGTCATTTTTAATAATGACTTCATCCTCATTTTCTTCATAACCTCTGATACCCCCTTTCCATAATAGCTGATATATGCATACTTCTGTATGAATCTGCATATATTCATAATTTATATTATTCTGAAAGGAATGTATCCGTTACTCCTTAGCCATCTGTACATCAGCATCTTTAATCCTCTATCCGGCACTGCCTGGCACATACATTACAGAAAATGCAGACTCCAAGACATTTCAGTCTTCTATTCGGCACTGCTCAGTATTTACACATATATCAAGCAGCCGTCTGAATATATCTTCGTTATTAAGCACGATTATGCATAGCTGGTCTCTTGCTCTTGTAACTACCTGATAGAAATACTTCTCAAGTATATCATCGTTATCACCGTCATAGTCAGCACATAATTCCCCGTATTCATTGTACTTAAACTTACTGTCTATTACCGTAAGTACCTTATCGAATTCCTTGCCTATAACCTTATAGGTGTTAAACTTTCTGCTCTTATATCTGTTATTAACATTTCTGTAAGACTTCTCATAATCTATGTATATATACTGCTTCGCCTTGTAGTATGCCTTAAGTCTCTTAAATTCATTGATACTGTTTGCATAGCATATCGTTACACAGTCATACTTATAGCCTCTTGCCCGTTTATTGAGGTCAAACATATTTCTTATAAATGCCGACAGCTCCGGATTAGTTCTTATTCTGTCTGAAAGAAAATAGTTCTCATCCGCAAGTTCTTCTATCCTTTTATCCATCGCACGCTGCTGCTCATGTCTTGAAAGCACCTGCTCACAGTCATAAAACATAACGACTTTCGGGGTATTTTTTACTGAACTCCTGCTGTCATCACTCGCAGCATTCATACTTCCAACTTTATTACTACCACTTAAACTGCCCAAACTCCCAGCTTCGTTATCACTCCCCACACCGCCTGAACTTCCAGCTTCGTTATTACTACACGCACTGTCTACAATCCACTCAAACTGGTCATCATGCAGCCTCTGTGTCTCATCAACAAGTATATAGTCATACCCCTTTAACATCGCACCGTCTGTCAAGTCCCTTGATGTTATTATATCTGTAGATGGAATAGCCTTTTCAAGAATATCTATATTAGGTGTACGTCTTCCAAAATGTATAACACACTTTCCTGCATCCACTGGCAGCTTTCTTACTGTGTCATAAAGCAGCAGTGTTTTTCCTGTTCCTGCCTCACCTTTGACAGAATAGTACCGCTTATCATCATCCTTTAGCAGTCCTGATAAAAGCTTTCTGCTCATAGCCTCCTGCTGGTTAGTAAGAAAATACTGGTGTCTTGCAAATCTTTCCGGTGAATTGACCGGTGATATAAGATAATCCTTAGCTTTAAAAAGGCTTTCTATGTTATTCTTCATACATTTCTTAAACATTTTCATATCAGCAACCACACTCACAAATTCCGACTGTATAAGCCTGTTATTATCATCAAGCCTGTATACAGTATTCGTATTAAGAATGTATGTATATGATATGACATTTGTCGTCACAGGACTAAGATAATACCTGTTTCTTACAAGCTGCTGCTTAATCCTCTCCTCACCTACGTCCTCACTTTTCAGTTCTATATTCAGTATCAGCTTCCTGTTAGCAGCCACCTTTAACAGGTCAAACTCCTTGCTGATATGCGCAATAGTATAAGAATAAAAAAAGTCATCAAGATCTGCTAACTGTGCCCCTGCCTTAATAAGCTTTGTAACAAGCTGCACAAGCGACTCTTTTTCCCTTATCCTGGTTCTCTGGAAATCTTTTCTTGCAGATATTATGTACTCATACTCCGCAAAACTGTCATTATCCTCAACTCGTGTTAATGTATACAGATTAATCGACTTCACTCGTTCACCTCCGGACATTTCATATACAAAAAGACCTGTTGTCACATAAAAATATGATATCAGTGTCAACAGTTCATAAATCTTATCGTGCAGGCATGCACGAACGACTTTTTAACCCTTATATCATTATATGTTCACAACAAGTCTTATTGCAATATATTATTGTCTTTTAATTAAGCTCTGTATCCGTGTGGATTGTGGCTCTGCCAGTTCCAAGAGTCCCTGCACATATCTTCAAGACTCTTAGCTGCCTCCCAGCCAAGAACTTCATTAGCCTTAGTGGCATCTGCCCATGAGTCAGGAAGGTCACCCGGACGTCTGTCGCCTATCTTATAGTTCAGCTTTACTCCTGTTGAGCTTTCAAATGCATGTACAATCTCAAGCACGCTGTATGGTGTTCCTGTTCCAAGGTTGAATATCTCAACACCCTTATGTGTATCTGCATACTCAACTGCCTTTACATGTCCACATGCAAGGTCTACTACATGTATATAATCTCTTCTGCAAGTTCCGTCTGGTGTTGGATAATCTCCGCCAAATATAGTAAGCTGCTCTCTCACGCCTGCTGCAACCTGTGATACATATGGCATAAGGTTATTAGGGATACCCTGTGGGTCCTCACCTATCTTACCTGATGAGTGTGCTCCTATTGGGTTAAAGTAACGTAAAAGTACTACTGTGAGCTCTGGGTCAGCCTTTGCACAGTCTGTAAGTATCTGCTCCATCATAGACTTAGTCCAGCCGTATGGATTAGAACACTCACCCTTTGGCATAGTCTCTACATAAGGTGGCTTCTGGTCACCATATACTGTTGCAGAAGATGAGAATACTATCTTAGTAACTCCGGCTTCTTTCATACACTCTATAAGTGAAAGTGTTGTATCAATGTTGTTGCGGTAATACTTTGCTGGAAGACGTGTTGACTCTCCAACTGCCTTAAGTCCTGCAAAATGTATAACGCAGTCTATATGATTTTCATTAAATATCTTACGAAGCGCATCTTTATCCTTAACATCAGCCTCATAAGACACTATGCTTTTTCCTGTTATTTCTTCGACTCTCTTAATAGACTCCGGACAACTGTTACTGTAATCATCAACAATAACAACCTCATGTCCTGCATTTATAAGCTCTACCGCTGTGTGTGAGCCGATGTAACCAGCTCCGCCTGCTAATAAAACAACCATAATTTCCTCCGTATATTTATGTAATATATTGTATACAATTAAACATTAATGATGTATCAGGATTGCTACATCGACTTGCAATTAACGCAATCCTTAAACACCTCAGACTCCCATAAATAATGTATTCACGGCATTTTAAAATTCAATTCCATTAACCTTAAGAAGCTCTCTTGCGCTCTCAAGTGAGTCCTTACCTGTCTTATTCTTTATAGGTGCGAATTCATAGCTTCTTTCCACTTCATATGGTACACAGTTGTCCATCATTTCTACCATATCAAGTACAAGTGTCTCAAACTTATATCCGTTAGGACTTTCTGGCTTGATGTAATTATCATTCTCATCGATATATGGTATCTTCTTCTCAACAATATGAAGTGGAAGGCTTGTGTTAGATATCTCAACAAGCTTCTTAAAGCTGAAAAGATAGTTAAGTATAACACCAAAGCCATATGTAAGCTCGCCATCTTCTCTTCTTAAGTTAGCAAGCTCTTCTGACATCTCATAATACTCAATGATAGATGGATGTCCGTTTACCCTGCACATAACGCCAACCTTTTCTTCTGGTTCGCACTTTCTTACAACCTTTGAACCACACTCAGCTCCTGCAAGCATAGTTGCTCCTATGAAAGCCGGGTCAGCAATTCTTTGTAAGATATTGTCAACTGCAAATACATTTACATATTCAACGCCCTTTTCTTCCATATCCTTATCAAGACCTGCTGCCATTAATGATAAGAACCAGCCGCCGTTACCGTTTGGTGACATAGCAAGGCTGTCTGTGCTCTCCATATACAACTTTCCATTGTAATCAACAGATGGAACCATGCTCTGGATGAAGAACTTAACATAATCCTTATCATATCCAAAGTAGTTATGCTCCTCAAAGAAAGCAACTGTATCCTCATTATTCTTGTCGCTTGTCATAATATAAAGCGGTACATAAGCTCCTGTCATATCAACAACATCTAAAAGATTTCTTATAAGCTGTCCAAAAAGGAAAAGGTCTTTATTGACACCGACATTAAGTGTTCCCTTTGGCTTATCAAGACCTAATCTTGTTCCCTGTCCACCTGCAAGAAGCACTGCTGCCACCTTACCATTCTTTATAGCCTCTACACCCTTTGCAGTATACTTTTCCTTGTTAGCCTTTATATCTTTAATCTCTACTGCCTCTAATGGCTCAATCTTCTTATCCTCGCTGCTGCTGTCTGACTTGTCATTAATACTCTCTACTACCTTCCAGTCAATCATGGCAACCTGCGATATAAGCTTCTTAGCTGCATCATCTTCCAAAGCCTCTAATCTCTTAATAACATGCTCCTGATTATGTTCCTTTAAAATACTTATTGCTTCCTGCTTATTCATATTTTTTCTCCTAATAGGTTATTTCGTTGCTACATTATACACCTTTTTTTATGTAATAACAATCACATTCATAGTAATCATCTATGATAATCACCCGTCATATCAACAATAGCTTCCATTGCATATAAATATCCCTTAAGTCCGAGTCCTACGACCTGACCGTTACATACTGGAACTGTTACTGATGTATGTCTGAATTCTTCTCTTGTATGCACATTAGATATGTGCACCTCTATCTTAGGAATAGAAGCAACTGAAGCAAGTGCATCCCTTACTGCATAGCTGTAATGTGTAAATGCGCCCGGATTAATGACGATCCCATCAACATCTTTGTAGTATGCCTCCTGAATTTTATCAATGACAGCTCCTTCGTGGTTGCTCTGGAACACCTCCGCCTCTACGCCAAGCTCTTTTGCCTTATCCTCTATCATCTTAACTAATGTTTCATAATTGTCTGTTCCATAGATACCCTTTTCTCTTATTCCAAGGAAATTGATATTAGGTCCATTTATAACTAAAAGCTTCATATCTTTAATTCTCCAGTTCTTATTAATATATTTTTATACAAATGGCTTATCTGCCGCTTACTTTCTGTTCTTAATTATCTCTTCATACATATGTTCAAATGCCTTATTTTCCGTATCAATAATGATGTCGGCAGCTTCTATATATATATCTTCTCTCTGCTGCATAAGTGTATGTATCTTATCCTTGAGATTACCACCCTTAAGAAGTGGTCTTGTCGTATCTTTTCGCAGTCTTCTGCACAGCTCGTCCTCAGATGCCTTAAGATAAACAACCGTTCCTACCTGCTTAAGCAGCTCTCTGTTGACTTTCCTTAATGGAAGTCCACCGCCAACCGACAGAACGCTTTTCTTAAGTGAGCATGCGAATTCTCTTACTGTGTCAGTTTCCATATCACGGAACGCTTCTTCGCCCTTAGCTGCAAATATATCGTTAATCGTTGTATGCTCTTTCTGTTCAATATATTCATCTGTATCGCAGAAATTATATCCGTGCTTTCTTGATATCCACCTGCCAAATGTTGTTTTTCCACTTCCCATAAATCCTATGAGAACAATATTATCATTCAATTCCAAGTTCCTCTTTCATTCTGTTATATACAATTTCTGCCTCTTCCTTAGACACATTTGTATCATTCCAGAGCTCATATGCGGCAACCCCCTGATATAAAAGCATCTTAAGTCCGTTGTAAGCCGGCTTTCCAGCTTTCCTGCACTTCTCCATAAACTTGGTTGTTGACGGATTATAGATTATGTCAACTCCTGCTCCTACAAGCTTATAGAACTCTTCATCTTCGATAGCTGTGTCGCCTACATTAGGATAAAGTCCGACACTTGTTGTCTGGATAACGATATATCCGCTTCCTGTAAGTGACTTATATCCATCCATATGCATAGGAATAACGCACTGTTTATTAAAGTAACCATTGACCGCTTCTGCGATATTCTCGGCTTTTTCTATTGTCCTGTTTAACATATATACTTTATTGGCACCACTCTGTGCACATAAGAAAGCTATCGCCCTTGCCGCACCACCTGCGCCAAGTATTATACAGTTATTACCACAAAGACTTATACTCTCATCCTCAAGTTCTCTTTTAAGTCCAAGTATATCAGTGTTATAGCCTTTATAACCGCCATCTTTTCTTACAAGTGTATTGACTGCACCAATAGCCTTTGCAAGAGGGTCGATATCGACAAGTACATCCATCACGCTCTGTTTATGTGGCACTGTTACGTTGAGTCCTAATATATCAAGTGCATATGCGCCCTCAACTGCCTTTGCAACATCTTCCTTATCAACCTTGAATGTTGTATACACCATATTAGTCTTTGTAATATCTGCCAATGTATTATGTATGACTGGTGATATAGAATGTCCTACCGGATTACCTATAAGACCACACACTCTTGTAGTTCCTTTAATATCCATAACTGTACTTCCTTATTAAATTTATTATATCTGATAATGTTATTATAATTCTTATACTAGCAAAGTCCTGCTATATACTGAAAATGCTTTGTAACATTTTGATAATAATCAGATTTTATCTCTTTACTTTTATATACTTGTGCTTCTGCCTTTTATAGAAAAATAACACTATCCACTCAAGCCTGCGCTTTAAGATTATCTGGATTTCCTCGTGCTTATCTATAGGCTTAACAAGTATCGACATTATTCCAGCCCTGTTTGCGCCCCACACGTCTGTAAAAAGCTGGTCGCCAACAAAGTATGTGTTATCCGTATCAGTATTCATATATTCCATCGCCTTTATATAATTCTTAGGTGATGGCTTGTCAGCCTTGCTTACATACTTTGAACCGACCTCGTTAGCAAGCGGCTTAACCCTGTGTTCCTTATTATTCGATATAATACATGTATCATATCCTATCTTTCTTAACTCACTAAAAAGTTCCTTTGCCCTCGGTGTTACAGGCGCTCCGTGCTCTACCAAAGTATTATCCACGTCAAATATAATGCCTCTGTAGCCTTTATCATACAGCCCCTTATAATCAATATCATAAGCGGAGTCTATATACATATCAGGGTAAAATCTTTTAAACATCAACAATTATTCCTTCCTGTTCAGTATTTTTTTAATTTCATCCATAAATGTATTAACATCCTTGAATTCTCTGTATACCGAAGCAAATCTTACATATGCCACTTCATCAACATTCTTTAGCTTATCCATAACTATAGAACCTATTGTTGTTGTCGGAATTTCTCTTTCTCCCATATTGAATATCTGGCTTTCAATATCATCTACCATCCCATTTATCTGTGCCATTGATACTGGTCTTTTATGACACGACCTCACAATGCCAGCTACTATCTTTTCTCTGTCATAGGGTTCTCTGTTATTATCCTTCTTAACCACAATAAGCGGAAGTGTTTCTATTTTTTCATATGTTGTAAATCTGTTTCCACATTCATCACACTGTCTTCTTCTTCTGATAGAACAGTCATCCGTTGGTCTTGAATCGATAACTCTTGTATTCTCTTTTCCGCAATAAGGACATTTCACAGCAGCACCCCTCCTTAGCAAGCAACCTTCATAACATCTCATACTATACATATGAACTTCATTATATCCATAATACATTTTAATCGTTAACCATATGTATACAATTAAAGTAATTATATCCCAGCAGAAGGATTATGTCAAAATATATATAATGATGTCACAATATTTATCAGAAGGTTATAAATCCCATGCCATAAAAAATAAGAATAAGATACGGACGGATATATAAATGACTAGAATAAAAGCAGACTTACATCATATTTCCACCCTTTTACAATAAATATGAAAATATGAAAGTAAGCCTGCTATTAAACATATTATATACAATTATAAATCTGCTAACTATTTAATTCATTATAAAATAATATATGGATATAAACTATTTCTGCCCACATTATAACTATAGTCCCAATTTCTTTTTATTATGTGCCCAGATACTTTTTCATATTTTTAAGCGCACACTTTTCAAGCCTGCTCACCTGCGCCTGCGATATTCCTATTTCACCAGCTATTTCCATCTGTGTCTTATATTCATAAAAACGCATTTTTATAATCTGCTGTTCCCTGCCTTCAAGCTTCTTATAAGCATCATCTAATGCAAGGTGTGTGACCCAGTTGTCCTCGCCGTCCTTGACATCTTTTATCTGGTCTATAACATAAAGTGTGTCCTGTCCTTCGTTAAACACCGGCTCATATAAAGACACTGTGGGCGATACCGCCTCAAGCGCTATGACTATCTCTTCTTTTGATACGCCTATCTCACCTGCTATCTCTGATATAGTCGGCTCCTTCTGCTTCTTCTTTAATAGCTGCTCCTTTGTGTATATGGCTTTATATGCCATATCCTTAAGGCTTCTGCTGACCCTTATTGCACTGTTGTCGCGCAGGTACCTTTTTATCTCTCCTATAATCATTGGAACTGCATATGTCGAAAACTGCACTCCCTGTCCTAAGTCAAAGTTGTCTATAGCTTTTATTAATCCGATACATCCTATCTGGAACAAGTCATCCATATTCTCATTACTGTTGGAAAATCTGCCAACTATGCTTAACACAAGTCGCAGATTGCCCTTTATGAATTCCTCCCTTGCCTCTGTGTTGCCTTCTTTAACCTTTACAAGAAGTTCTCTTTTATCTTTGGCACTAAGCAGTGGCAAATCTTTAGTATTCACTCCACATATGGTAACTCTTACACCTGCCATTATCATTCCTCCTAAAGACTTTGCGAACATTTATCCTTAGTTAAAATGTATGACCACAGTCCACTTTCGTGTTCGCTTATAGTAGAATGATTACCATATCGGACTTATTTTATACGATGAGTTATGTCAAATCTCTTAATTCACTCAAAAACTTATCTTCTATTATTTTCCTTATACATGCGGCATCCTGACAGCCTGCTTTGGCGTAGCTTATAAAGCCGCCAGCCATATGCTCATGGCCGCCGCCATTGCCAATATCCTTTAAAGCGCGGTTAGATATGCGGCCTGCATCATACACTCCGCCGCTTCTTATAGAGAGCTTGACACCCTCCTCCTTTGCTGAATATGCCACAGCAAAGTCAATTCCATCAAGTGACATTATAAAGTCACATATTGAGGCTATAAGCGACTCCTGACAGTTATCACCTGTGCTTGCAAAACATGCATCGCCATGTACGTCTACATTGGCAATAGCATAAGCATAAGCCTTAAGGTCATCATACTGCCTTACACTTGTATCAAGCTTGTTAAGTACCTTATGGTCTGCCATATTGTAAAGCTTATAAAACATATCCAAATCAAGCTGTGTCACACCTCTTTTCATATCAGCAGTGTCAACTTTTATGCCATATAAAAGTGCTGTTGCCATATGCATATCTATGTTGACATGATTTTCAATATAATATGAGGCTATTATTGAAGCACACGCACCAACCTCCGGTCTTATATCTTCGAAAACATATTTATTAGTATTGTATACAGGATGATGGTCTATGCATATAGTCTTATCAGAATGTGTATCGACTATATTGGCATTACCCTTCTGTGCATCAACTATGATAACTTCCCTTTCTTTATCCAGCTCCTCAGCACATTTTATCTCAAGGATATCTATATTAAGAAGTGACACCATCTTGGCTGTCACTGTCTTTTCTATACTTCCCTTGTACACTATTTCTGCTGTAATACCCTCTGCTTCAAGCAGCTTTTTCATTCCATATGCACTTGCAATAGCATCCGGGTCTGGGAAATTATGCATCTGCACATAAACGCTCTTTCCTTTGATATATGATAATATCTCCTCTAACTTTGTCATATAACTTCCTCTTTTTAATGTAATAATAGGCATGTCAGTCATAAACTTTATCACTACACTGATGTATCAGAATTATTTTACTAAAATGCAGTCAAATAATCTTTGCATACTATATAACAGTATAACTCTTATTTATATATTTTCAATGTGTAATTGTTCCCACTTATGATATTGTGATTTAATTTTATTGTTTGGCAATATATATTTACAGTTATAAATCAGCCGATTTAAAATATTATACAATCATATCTGCCCTTGAAATATATATTTCACATAATCCATTGAAATGTACCCGCCACATTGTATGACACATTTTAAAAATATATGCATAAATTATAGTAATCTCTTATATGTCGGAGGCAATCTTGGATAACATCTGCAATATTACTGCCGATAATATGTCCACAAATGTACCCGAACCGCTTCTCTCACTTAAGGATATCACATACGCTTACAACACTCCAAAAGATGAAATACCTGCTCTGGATGGAATATGTCTGGATATTGCACCCGGCTCTTTTACATCTATCGTAGGACCTTCAGGGTGCGGCAAGTCAACTCTTTTATCTATAATATGCGACCTTATTAAACCTGACAGCGGAAGTATTGTGTCCCGTGTATACAATACTGACAATGACTCTTATATACGTCATATCGGCTTTATGCCACAGAAAGACACTCTGTTTGAATGGCGTACCATATATGCCAATGTCACACTTGGTCTTGAGATTAATCACTTAAAGGATGCCAAACATCTCGCAAATGTTGATGCCATGCTTAAAGAATACGGATTATATCAGTTCAGGCACGTTCATCCAAGTGAATTATCCGGTGGTATGCGGCAGCGCGCAGCTCTTATCAGGACACTTGCACTAAACCCTGATATACTGCTGCTTGATGAACCATTTTCTGCTCTTGACTATCAGACACGTCTTGAAGTTGCCGATGATATTGGGGGCATAATCAAAGAACAGAAAAAGACTGCACTTCTTGTAACCCACGATATATCTGAAGCCATATCTATGGGTGATTCGGTTGTTATTCTTTCCCATCGTCCGGCAAAGATTAAGAAAATCATAGATATACATTTTTCTATTAAAAACAGGACTCCTTTCACTTCACGTCAGGCTCCTGAATTTGCAGGTTATTTTAATGAGATATGGGAGGAAATTCAATGATGAAAATATATTCTTCCACCGCTGTAAGCCCACAAAGAAGCACTTATCTTAACAAGCTTAAGCGCTACCATATTATTGTAACTATTGTACGTTTCCTTATTCTTACAGGCTTTATCGCTGCATGGGAAATATCAACAAGAACAGGAGTTGTCAATCCATTTATATTCAGTTCTCCTTCAAGAATTCTTAGTACATTTATATCTATGGCTAAAGATGGCAGTATATTTATGCATATATGGACTACTCTTTTTGAAACCTTTCTGTCGTTCTTTCTGATAATCGCCGTTGGACTTGGTATGGCTGTACTCCTATGGCTGTGGCGCGGACTGTCTGACTGTCTTGAGCCTTATCTTATCGTGCTTAACAGTCTTCCAAAGTCAGCCCTTGCCCCTATGATTATCGTATGGCTTGGCAATAATATGAAAGCTATCATCATAACTGCAATATCGGTTGCGATATTTGGTATGATAATTAACATATATACCGGTTTCCTTGAGATTGACAAGGAAAAGATTACTCTTATTAAAACGCTTGGTGGAACTAAACGCGATATTCTCACAAAGCTCATTCTGCCCGGCTCTAAGAAAATTATCATAAGTAACACAAAGGTTAATATCGGTCTATGCCTTGTCGGTGTTATCATCGGAGAATTCCTCGCCGCTAATAAAGGTCTTGGCTACCTTATAATATACGGCTCACAGGTATTCAAGATGACTTATGTGTCTATGAGTATTGTGATACTCTGTATTATATCTACTGTATTATTTAAGATTGTTGACCTTCTTGAAAATTTAATTTCGCGATAATAAAATGGCAATTAATTATGTATATAAACTGGCAGCAGAATTCTCTCAGACAGTTACTGGTATTAAAAATTCCCTTAAGCAGACTATGAATATTGTTCTTGTCTGTTTAAGGGAAATTGTTATATTCTTATACTATATTTATGCTATATTACATTGCCAATGCACGGCTCTTCCAAGAGTCTGACACCTTTTAGAACACTACCTGTCCATTTACAACATTCCATGTTCCATATTCATTACTTGCTGTACCAGTATAATTCCAATCCAATACACCATTGCTGATATAGAACCAGCCATACTCATTATTCGCAAGGCCTGTATAATTCCAGTCAAGCACTCCGCCCGTCACATAAAACCAGCCGTATTCGTTACTTGCAAGGCCTGTGTAGCTCCAGTCAAGTACTCCGCCTGTCACATAAAACCAGCCATATTCGTTATTTGCAAGTCCTGTATAGCTCCAGTCAAGTACTCCGCCTGTCACGTAGAACCAGCCATATTCGTTATCTGCAAGTCCTGTATAGTTCCAGTCAAGCACTCCGCCCGTCACATAAAACCAACCATATTCATTACTTGCAAGGCCCGTATAACTCCAGTCGATTGCTCCATCTGATACGTAGAACCAGCCATATTCATTGCTGGCAAGTCCTGTATAATCATTCTCTACCACGCCATCCTTGTAATAATACCAGTTACCAGCATCATCCATATATAAGCCATTCTTGGCACTGTCAGATGTTGATGGAATAGAGACTCTCTCCTCATAACCACATACATTACACTTATGTGCCTTTTCGCCCTCATGATATTCTGTAGGCTCCCACACAATATACCATTCTCCATACTGGTGCTTTAATGTTGTATATGTATCACCAGCTTTTATAACATCGCTTTCCTGACCTGTTGTTAACGATACAAATTTTCTGTTACATACAACAGTACTATTTCTACATTCCATCTTTACGTCTACATTTGATTTATTAACAGCATTCTCAATTTCTTTTGTTTCAAATTTACAATCTGCTTCAATGACTGTTGATGGAATCACCAGTTCTTTATAGATTATTAAAAGTATAAGTAGCCTCATCTAAAAAGCCACTTGTTATATTAGGCGTTTCCCTTAACTGTGCAGACGACATTATCCTTAAACCTTCATTCAGTACTATCTTTTCAAGATATTGATTACTAATATCATATCCGCCTATAAGTTCCAGCTTATCTGGTGCTATGTACTCCTTATCTGTCTTTCCAGATGGATAACATATTAAAACATAATTTCCTACTGTCATTGTATACATATTATTTTCAGTATACGCAGGTTCATTTTCCCTGTTTAAAAGGCCTCCTCAATTATGTAAATATTTTTATTATTTTATATTAACATATTTTATCTTTTAACTCAAAATATTTCTTTAGTTACCTTTGAAATAATTCTTATTACACCAGATATTTTTTTTACCATTAACTTGAAATTGCTGTATTAATCAAAAATACTTAATGAAAAACATTAAAAATAATAGTATAATAATCAGGGGCAGTTAAGTTCAGACCTTCTGGACACATTATTAAAGATTGGAGATACTATATGATTTCACTTAGAATAAAAAACACTAAAACATTTATGTCGCACCTGCTTGTAAAGGATACCTTCGATAACTTTCTTTTATCAGAGGCAGATATAAAGACCTCGTGCTCTCACTCTATAGACGGGCAGATTAACCGTGCATTTTACTCAGATGAGGAGTGGGAAACTCTTGAAGGTGATGCCCGAAGATATGAGCTGTGGCTTAATCAGAAACCTTTCTGTTTCAGTCTTATAAAAGGAAGCAAAGTGCCTTCATCAATGAAGATTGTTATGCTTATGTCCACTAAGGATACTGAAGCACTTCTTAGCCAGATTGAAGCCGGATTATCTACTGATAACATCAATGGTCTTTTCATTAATATCCGATATCAGGAGGGACACGCCGACATCATTACAGGAACTTCACTCAACATATTCAGCCTTGATAAGACACTTGATACGGCATTTGACTCTTACATAAAGAAATTCTTAGCTGATAAGGGGCTTGAGTTCGAGGAAACTGCGTAATTAGGTCATGTGGGAAAATGTATTTTGTTCCTAACCTACCTCCTGATTACTCCATTGCTTCGCAATTCCCGTAATCCCATACCTCAAAGTCCCATAAAAAGTTGTGTTTACAACTTTTTATTACGTTTTCGGTATTAGGCGGGGCAAAGGGCAGGAAGCCTTCTCGTGCAAGCCCGAACGGCTTCCTGTA
>ENA-OOXM01001726-OOXM01001726.1-human-gut-metagenome-genome-assembly--contig:-NODE-1726-length-15695-cov-2.902877_pt1 | contig 15695 bp, 13 predicted proteins | sample MGYA00241589_ERZ501347 | MGnify/ENA primary metagenome ERZ501347 (study PRJEB25962, sample SAMEA2042832) | human gut metagenome | biome: human gut; feature: human-associated habitat; material: faeces...
CGCCGCAGTGGTCGGTCCTGCGGTGCTGGCGACACTTGTCAGTACGTTTGCGGCAGTGATTTTTTGCAGGGTGATGGACCGGAGATAGTGCCACTTTATGAGCAAAAATGAGCTGCAAAGCAGCAGAGAGCGTCGAAGATGCGGTTCATGACAATAGAATGTTTGTGGAGCGTACATTCTATTGTATTACGAGTGGCGTGGGTGAACAGTAACGAATATTTTGCAGGCGGGCAGTCACACATCGTTCGATGCGCAGCTGTCCGCTGTTTTTGTGGAAATTTACATCAGATATGCCAGCAGCACGCTCATAACGACACCGACGGCGGTAGAAAGCAGCGCGCCTGCCAGCGTATATCTGGATTTGGAAACGCGCGCCGTCATAAAATAAACAGACATCGTGTAAAAACAGGTTTCTGTGCAGCTCATCAGAATCGACGTGATGCGTCCGGCCAGAGAATCGGTCCCGTAGGTTTTGAAAATATCGAGCACCAGTCCAGTCGCCGCGGAAGAAGAAAACAGGCGGATGAAAATGAGCGGGAAAAACTCCGGAAACATACCGCTTATGGAACTGTCAGCGGCGTATTTTTGCAGCAGCTTTCCCGGAAGATCCAGCAGCCCGGAGCCCCGCAGAATCCCGACTGCCATCATCAGCCCGATGAGCGTTGGGACGATGCCGACGACCGTTTTCAGACCGTCCGCTGCGCCGTTTATAAAGTCGTCGTAGAGATTGCATTTATGAATCCACCCATAGCCGATGACGAAGAAGATCACGGCAGGAATGAGGATGGAGGAAAGATGTGCGAGAACATTTGCCATGGAAAGCTCCATTCTGCAGGAATATCTGTTACCGGAATATATGATTTTGCCAACCCATACAGAACCGGAATCATAAAATGCAGAGTAGGGGCATAAGTTACTATCAGGTTTTCTGAAAAACGAATGGGATGGAAAAAGGAGGACAGGCATGGCGGAATATCGAAAACAAATCGCATATCTGGATTATCTGGAAGACGGCGTAAAAATCAAAAATGCCGGATTTGTCAGAATAGAGGAACAAAACGGACACAACCGGATGGAAGTAAAAGTTAAAAACCTTCCGGGCAAGGACTGCGGGGAGTTTCGGTTACAGGAAGAACATGAGAGAACGGTCGGAAGGATCAGTTTGCAGGGCGGCAACGGAAACTGCTGCATGGTGTGGCGGATGCCGGAGCCGGGCGAATTGGATAACAGCCGGGAGGAAAGCTGGCAGCAGACTGCGCAGCTTCGGATTTTACTGTCCGGAAAAAGAATGCTGATTGCAAACTGGCACGAACCGGTCGAAATTCCGGCACAGAAAGAGACGCTGCAGCTGCAGCAGCAATCGCAGGTACAAGGGGATCAGTTCCAACAGATGGAGGCGCGGTCATCGCAGACAAATTCACCCAGACAGCCCGGAGCTGGAGAAATTATTCCGTATCCAGAGCGGCGCGGCAGCGAGATGGAAAAGCAGTCCACACCGAAAGAACCCGCGGAAACAGAGCAGTCCGCCATGTCGGAGGAGCCCGCGGAAACAGAGCAGTCCACTATGTCGAAGGAGCCCGCGGAAACAGAGCAGTCCGCCATGTCGAAGGAGCCTGCGGCAACAGAGCAATCCGCTATGGCGAAGGAGCTCGCGGCAACGAAGCGGCAGTCCACTCCGGAAGCGCCATCTGTGTCAGCGTCCGAGCCGACGATTCCTTTTCCTTCCGCTGCGCCGAAATCGCCGTCCTCTCCATCGCGTGAGCCGGTCTGCAGCGCAGATAAATGGGAGCAGCTGTGCACGATGTATCCGGAAATTCATCCGTTCCGCGACAGTCGGGAATATCTTTCCATTGCGCCGAAGGATTTTGTGGTTCTGTGTAAGGAATATCAGAAGTTGGTACATAACAGTTTTCTGCTGCACGGCTACTATAATTACCGTCATCTGATTCTGGGAAGAATCCGGCAAAAGGATGCATGGCAGTATTATATCGGTGTGCCCGGCAATTTCTATGACCGGGAAAAAATGGTGGCGGAAATGTTCGGATTCGAAGCCTTTGAGGGTGAAAAAGAATCCGCATCGCCGGGTGATTACGGGTATTATATGAAGCGGGTGGAGATTTAAGCAAGGGTGGTCGAACCGGCGGGAGCAATGATCGGAAAAATGGCAGACAGTAAAAACCCACTTGCGGGAATGAAAAGGGACTGGTATGCTTTTTTTGGAAACAGTCAGCAGATTTTTGGGCGTTCTCGGTGCAGATCATGAAAAGCTGACATGTTATATTCGAAACACAGGGAGCAATTATGGCAAGAATCCGTACAGAAGAGGAAAAAGAAGCGGCGCGGCAGGCTGCGAAGCAGGCGAAAAAAGATCAGTGGCTTCGGGAGCAGGAAGAAAAGCGCCCGATACATGAAAAATATATGAAGGATGCGATCCGACAGGCGAAAAAAGCGGCAGCAATTGGAGAAGTGCCGATCGGCTGCGTGATCGTGCATGACGGACAGGTGATCGGCAGGGGCTATAATCGACGAAATACGGACAAAAGCACACTGGCGCATGCGGAGATCACAGCGATTAAGCGGGCGAGCAAAAAGCTGGGTGACTGGCGGCTGGAAGACTGCACATTGTATGTGACGCTGGAGCCGTGCCAGATGTGCGCCGGAGCCATCGTGCAGGCGCGGATTCCGGAGGTTATGATCGGCTGCATGAATCCAAAGGCAGGCTGCGCAGGATCAATCTATAACCTGCTGCAGGAACCGGCATTTAATCATCAGGTCAGCCTGTTTAAGGGCGTGCTGGAAGAAGAATGCAGCCAGATGCTGAAAGATTTTTTCCGCAGTCTGCGGACACGGTTGAAAACCTGAGATAGAGCGCAACCTGCGGACATGTCGGAACGCAGCGCAGAACTTACGGACTGTGTACGGGCATATTCCGGACCGCACCACAAGGGAGAAAGGAAATATATGGACTTTTGGGAAAGACTCTTTGCCAGAGCTGGAAGAAGAAAACCAGAGCCGTCTGCAGAAGCGAAATGCGCAGAGGAGTGGGATACAGAGTTGGCAAGCGAACTCTCGGAGACAGAGCGGGAGCAGTTGAAGAAAGCCGGCTGCATCCGAAAGCATATTTATTTTTCAGGACGCGTGCAGGCGGTGGGCTTTCGCTACAGCGCGCTGTGTCTGGCAAAAGAGCTGCAGCTGACCGGCTGGGTGAAAAATTTAACGGATGGACGTGTGGAAGCAGAGCTGCAGGGACAGGCCGAATTGGTAGACTCGTTTGTGGAGCGTATCAGTCAGCGCGGCAGGATTGTCGTAGAGTTTGTGGAAGAGGAGGACCGCGAACTTTGCTATGAGGAAGGCTTTGAGGTCAGGTGAAAAGCTGCAGAGCCTCCGATCGGGGCAGAAGACGCTGCAGCGCGCGAAACCGCATTGGACGGAACGGCGTTGGTGAGGCGCTGCGCTGTACCTGGAGAGGTCGCCCTGCAGACCGTGCCACAGCGCATGGCTGTGCGTTCCGCCGGTCAGAACACCAGCCGCGAATATTCGCTTCCGGCGTCCTGCTTTTGCGGCTGCCTGCGGTAATCTGACGGTGAAACGCCCATACGTCGGTGGAATGCCCGGGAGAAGTAAAAAGCATCCGAGAAGCCGCAGGAGACAGCAGCTGTTTTGACGGAATTGCCGAGCTCGAGCAGGCGGCATGCCTGATGAATGCGGAAATTCGATAAAAATTCGCCGGGAGAAATGTTCAGTTCAGATTGAAAGGCGCGGTAGAGCGTGCTTCTGCTGACCCCGAGCATCTGACAAAGCTGTTCGGTATGGAAGTACTCATGATGAAAATTGGAGCGGATCAGAAAAACTGCATTTGCCAGAAGGGACGAAGCAGGAGAGTCGGGCAGACCGGGTGCCGGGGCATAATCGGCATAAAGACCGAGCAGCGTGCGGAGTATGCCATTTGCTTCATTGCGGTTCTGGTGATAAAGGTCGAGGGGCTGCAGATCAGCAAAAAGCTGTCGGAGCCGGGCAGGGCAGATCGTGGGACAGACGGGCGCGGCAGGGGAAAAGGCGGTCTGATCGAGCAGAGAGGCAGCTTCTTTTCCGGTAAATTCCACCCAGGTATATTCCCATGGATTCCCCGGGTCAGGATAATAGCGAATCGTATCATAAGGATAAATCAGAAAGCTTTCGCCGGTGTGAACGGGGAAAGTTTTTTTATGATATTCGATAATGCCCTGCCCGCGCAGAATATAATGGATGATATAGACCGGACGGACGCCGGGTCCCCAGGAATGCAGATCGCTGCAGTCCTGCCTGCCTGTGGCGAGCAGGGTGAGACCGGGCTGGGAATCGGACCCAAAAACAGATGAATTCATAAAGAGACCTCCTGATTTACAGGATGCCGGGGATGACGTCTAAAAACATCCTGCAGGCAGTCTGCAGCGGCCTTTGGGCACATACCTCCGGCATTGTCCTGACGTGAATAAATAATCCATGTATTTGCAACAAAAACCCATGGAAGAGAACAAAAGTGTCATGCTACAATTACGATAACGGATAACGAAAGAGAGGTCAAGGGGTATGGTAAAATTAACGCCGCCGATGGGCTGGAACAGCTGGAACACATTTGGTGAGAATATCAATGAAAAACTGATCATGGAAACTGCGGACAAAATGGTGGAGCAGGGGCTTTTGGACTGCGGATATGAGTATCTGGTCATTGATGACTGCTGGTCTTTAAGAAAGAGAGACGAGGAAGGACGTCTGATTGCAGATCCGGAGAAGTTCCCCCACGGTATGAAAGCGGTTGCGGATTACGTGCATTCCAAAGGGTTGAAATTTGGTATGTATTCTTGTGCGGGCAACCTGACTTGTGCCGGATATCCAGGCAGCTTCGAGCATGAATTTATCGATGCAGACACATTTGCATCCTGGGGTGTGGATTTTTTGAAATACGATTACTGCTATCACAGCAACATCATTCCGGGCAAATATTTATACCGCAGAATGGGCATCGCGTTGGAAAATTGCGGCAGGGATATCCTGTTTTCCGCATGCTCCTGGGGCGCAGATCAGACGCATGAATGGATTAAGGAAACCGGCGCGAGCATGTGGCGTTCCACCGGCGATATTTTCGACAGCTGGGAATCGATCAAGGATCTGACCAAACAGCAGGCAAAGCTTCATCCGTATCATAGCGTCGGCTGCTTTAATGATATGGATATGCTGGTTGTAGGCATGTACGGCAAAGGAAACGTTGGGTTAAGCGGCTGCAATGACGTTCAGTACAGAACGCATTATTCAATCTGGGCGCTGTTTGGCTCTCCGCTGATGATTGGCTGCGATATCCGTAATATGAATGAAGAGACGAAGAAGATTCTGGAAAATAAAGAGCTGATTGCGATCAATCAGGATCCTCTGTGCCGTCAGCCGATCCGTCTGGACGGAATCTGGAGTGGAGACGATGTCCTCATTTATTCCAGACAGCTTTCCAATGGCGATCTGGCAATCGGTTTCTTCAACTTAAAGGACGAAAGCGTAGTAGCAAATCTGAATCTGGACGAAGTCGGTCTTCCGATGAGCACCGGAAAAACTCTGCAGATGAAGGAGGTCTGGACCGGGGAAGATCTGCCTTCGCTCAACGGAACGGTCCGTAAGGCCTTGGAGCCTTATGGTTGTGCAGTCTACCGCTGCAAGGTCGTTGATCTGTAATGGACACCTGCATGAAATGCGGAAAGGAGCTGACCCAGCTGGATCGGGGAGCTTATCGGAAATTTGTCAACCGGGGCAGCACGTCGTTTCTGTGTAAAAGCTGTCTTGCAGAAAAGTTCGGAATAAAAGAGCGTGTGCTGGATGAAAAAATCGAGCATTTCCGGAAACAGGGATGCACGCTGTTTATTTAATAATGAGGAAAAGGTTCCTATAATGGCGGATTGCTTGCAGTCCAGAAAACATAGAAAGCGCTTCACGGAGAAAAAATAATTCGTGAAGCGCTTTTAAAATGCCTGACTGTACTTTCAGGAAAGTGGTGCCGACATCAGAAACAGGGAAGCGGTCAGATGCCCGTCGGAATCCTTTTGATAGGATAAGTGGCTGTTGTTGCCAAAATGGAGCTGTAAGCGTTCATTGACGTTTCGGATTCCAAAACCGCTGCTGACGGTCAGGGAAGTGTTTTCATAACGCAGAAAGGCATTCAGCTGTTCCGGATCTGCTCCGATTCCGTCGTCTGTAACGGAAATCTCGGTGCAATCAGGCTGCCTGTGAATCTGAATCCGGATGGTGAGATGGTCGAGATTCGCATTATGCAGAATCGAATTTTCCACGAGAGGCTGCAGGGTAAACTTGGGGATCGGGATCTGATCCGCTTGTTCGGGAGAGAAATCCGGGATCAGCTGGATGTCGCAGGGGCGTTCCATCTGATAGATTCGGATAAATTCCCGGATATTTTCGATTTCCCGGGAAAGGGAGGCAGTTGAATCCGGACGGGAAATGCTGTAATGCATCAGATTGGAAATTGAGGAAACAATGTCTGCGATGGAGTCTTCGCCCTTACTGAGGGCATGCCAGCTGACCATATCGAGTGCGTTATAGAGAAAATGCGGGTTGATCTGAGCCTGCAGAGCGTGGAGCATGGCGGTACGTTTTTGCCTGTTTTCTTCGATAATCTGATCCATCAGCAGATTTTCCCGTTGAATCAGCGCTGTAAAACTGTGACAAAGCACCTGAAGCTCCGCGTCGTGATAAACCGAAAACCGTTGTGTCTGAAAGGTTCTGGTATCCTCGATGGTGCTGATCAGATCCGCCAGGGAAATTATCGGCTCGGTGATTTTGCGGGAAAGCAGATACAAAACACAGATCAGTAGGAAAAAAGCGATCAGTACAAAAAGGATATAGGGAAATAGTGCGGTAATTACAATCTGCTCAATGTCAGAAAGAGGGGTCAGGAAGGTGAGGAAAAGATCTTGGTTCATGGAAGAAGTACTGACCAGATAGCGTTCATGGGAAGTCGAATCGCGCAGGATCTGTCCGGAGCTTTTGGAAAGCGCGCTGAGAAATAAGCTGTCGGAAACTTCGCTGGAAGCGTAAAGAAGCTCCTGATATTCGTTGCTCAGAAAAAATCTGCTGTTCGGAGTAATGGATCCGGCAGAAATTTTTTCGAGGAAAGCATTTTCCAGAATGGCGATCACGACAGTTCCGATTCCCTCTGAGGAAGAATTTATCGCATAATTGTAGACATATTTGGAATAACAGAGTTCATCGGTATCCTTATTGATGAAAAAATAGGGAGACCAGGTTATTTTTCCGGTGCGTTTATACCATTCCTGATCTTTCACAAGACGGGAAGAATAAACCTGACAGGTACGCAGCGCAACGTGCTCAGAAAGCGTATAGGCATCGCAATAGGAATCCATAGGAAGCGTATCGTTTAAGTAAAACAGAATACGGCAGTCGAGATTGGAGGTAAAAAGCTGCTGATTGAGATAGTTATTGAATTTTTTGCGCAGAAGTTCCCGGGCACGGAACATATCCAGATAGGAACTATTGTTCGTGTTGGCGAGTTCTCCGATTTCTTCGTCGTTGACCAACTGAAATGGAACCATGCTGAAGGAATCAATATAGCTGGTAAAAATGGTTTCGTTATATTTTTGCAGATTGATTTGCTGCTGTCGGATCTCCTGAAACAGGACGGAACGGAACAGGAAAAATATAAAAAGATAAGAGGTCAGAAAGACAGCGGACAGGACGCTGCACAATGTAATAAAAATTTTTCGGCGCATACAGATCTCCTTTCCGAATGCAGCAGCTAGAATGATGCAGATTGCGATTTCTATATCGGGTTGATTACAGACGGCAATTACGGTATTCTGTTGGGTTCATCCCGATTTTTTTCCGGAAAAGCGAGGAAAAATAACCAGCGTCATCGTATCCGCATTTATGGGCAACTTCTCCGATTGAGTATAAGGGAGAAGCAAGCAGAAGACAGGCACGCTCGAGTCTCTTTTCCGTTACATAGTTGTTTAAGTTTTTGCCGGCATGCTGTTTGAAAAGTGTGCTCAGCCAGGAAAGCGTGATGTTCATATTGTCCGCCATGGCAGAAATAGAAAAATCCGGGTTAGTATAGTGCGTGTCGATATATTGTAGCGCATAACGGTACAGCGCGGAAGTATTGTTGTTCTTCTGTGATAAGAGCAGGTTTAAAATATCAAAATACAGAGTTTCCAGATAATTTGCTTTGGAAGCCGGATTTGGAAGGGAATACCAGGTTTCCAGCGTATGTGTTTTTGAAGTGAGCAGAGATTGCTCTGTAAAATGAATTTCCCCAAGATAGTCATACAGGGTGGTCAGAATCCTGGTACCCATCAAATTGCAGAGATTTGGATCGCTCATGCAGTTATGGTAAAGCGGAGAATGGAAAAAATCTTCAATGCAGCTGATATCGTGATGGCGCAGCGCATCAAAAAGTTCCTTCTGATAGTTGCTTTCTGACAGGGCAAGAATTTTCTGATGAGAGGCTTCCTTGCTTTTATATAATTCTGTAAGAATATCTTCCAGCTGTTCGAGTTTCTGCCGGGTGACAGGTTTTAAAATATAGTGCTGTACATGATACTGCATGGCACTTTTGGCATATTCGAATTCGCGGTAACCGGACAAAAGAATCACAGGAATGCCGGATAAAATCGGTGATTCGCTGATTTGTCTGGCAAGTTCAATTCCATCCATATGCGGCATCTTGATGTCAGAGATGATAACGTCAGGACGGCAGGTCTGCAGAAAGTTTATGGCCTCTGCTCCATCCGAAACGCAGCCGCAGATGAGACCGTTAAAACGGGACCAGTTGAGCTGTTTTTTCAGACCGTCCAGTACAATCTGTTGATCGTCCACCAGTAATATTTTAAAAGATGACTCCATTTTAAAACCTCTTTTCTCCACTTTTTCCTTATTGTGGCAAAAAGAAGAAAGGGTGTCAATGGAGGATGCAGAGCAGTAAAAAAAATTCATAATGAACAAAAAACTTTCAAATTGAGATCTGAAGGAGCGGCCAGTAAAATAAAACCATCAACAACGCAAGGGAGGAAAAAGAGCATGGGGAAACCGAAAAAAAAGAAAGGAAAGATGAGCCAGGCAGTTGTCAGAGAGAATATCCAGTTGTACTTACTGATGCTTCCGGTCTTTCTTCTGATTATTGTTTTTTGTTATGGACCGATGTTCGGCCTTGTGATCTCGTTTCAGGATTATATGCCAGGTTCTCCTTTTTGGGGTGAAGGAGTGGAATGGGTTGGCCTGACGCATTTTAAACGGTTTGTAGAAGGAAAATATTTCGGACGTCTGATTAAAAATACACTGGTGCTGAGTGGAATGAATCTGCTGTTTGGATTTACGGCCCCGATTCTGTTTGCGCTCTTAATCGACCAGATCAAGCGGCTCCGTTTTAAAAAGATTGCGCAGACAGCCAGCTATATGCCCTATTTCATCTCTACGGTCGTCGTAGCGGGCATGGTGATTTCTTTTATCGATCAGGGGGGACTGATCAGCAATTTCCTTTCTGCAGTGTTTGGGCTGCCGAACCAGAACTGGCGGGATCAGGCACCGGCGTTTCCTGCAATTTATACGATCACAAATGTCTGGAAAGGATTCGGCTTTGGCAGTATTCTGTATATTTCTTCGATCACATCGATCGATCAGAGCCAGTATGAGTCGGCAAGAATTGACGGGGCAAACAGAGGACAGCAGTGCTGGTACATCACATTGCCTGGAATTAAAAATATTATTGCGATTAACCTGATTCTGGCGATCGGAGGAATTCTCGGGACAAACAGCGATCTGATCCTGCTTTTATATTCCCCTGCGACATACGATGTTGCGGACGTAATCGGAACCTATACCTACCGTATTGGTATCGAAGGCGGGCAGTACAGTTATACGGCTGCAGCGGGGTTATTCATGTCAGTAATTGGATTTGTACTCACTTATATTGCAAACAAAGTGAGCGATAAACTGACAGGATTTGGGTTATGGTAAAGAAAAGACTGATTTTGGTAACAGGAGATTAACATGAAAACAGGCAAAACAAAAAACAGAATCAGAGAAGGAAATCCGGCGGTAACGGTACTTCTGTATGTGCTGGTGCTCCTGATTTGCATCGCGACCGTTTATCCGATGTATTATGTATTGATTCTTTCCATCAGCGCGCCGGAATATGCGGCAAAAATGAATGTCTATCTGGTCCCGAAAGGGTTTTCGCTGGATGCGTATAAAATGCTGGCCGGAGACGGGGAAATGTGGAGAGCGTATTTGAATACAATCCTCTACACGGTTCCGACGACTGCTCTGATGCTGGTTACGAGTGTACTAATCGCTTATCCGCTGACGTATAAACATCTGGCAGGACGCAAATTTGTAAATATGTTTCTGCTGATCCCGATGTATTTTTCAGGCGGTATGATTCCAGCGTTTTTGCTGATTACAAAGCTGAAACTGTATGGAAGTCCGCTGTCACAGGTTCTCCCGGTATGTTTCTCGATCTGGAATATTATTCTGATGAAAGCGTTCTTTTCCAGTATTCCGGAAGGATTGAGGGAAGCTGCAAAAATTGATGGCGCAGGAGTGATCCCGATTTTGACAAATATTTATCTGCCGCTGTCAAAACCGATCCTGGCGGTTATTTCCGTATATACGATTGTGGGACGGTGGAACAGCTGGTTTGATGCACTGATATATTTGCCGAAAACGGAGTGGCAGCCGCTGCAGTTGTTTTTGCGCAGGATCCTGGTAGAAAGTACCAGACAGGTAACGGATGTCCTGGATCCACAGATGGCGGCGGAAATGGTAAAAAAACAGATGTCTGGTGCGCAGTTAAAATATGCGATGATTATATTTACGACGCTGCCGGTTCTGTTTACATATCCGTTCTTCCAGAAATATTTTGTAAAGGGCGTTATGCTCGGTTCATTAAAAGAGTGACAGTATTCTGTTATTTTATAGAAAATAAAAATTATAAAACCGGGAAATAACCGTGAAGTGACTGCAGGCACGGAGAGGTTATAAAATAAAAAGTAACTGTTCAACAGTATGACCGCAAAGACGGCAGATTCTGACATAAGGAGGGTGCAGAATGAAAAAGAGTTGGAAAAAAGGGATAGCGGCAGCGATGAGTGTACTGCTGGCAGCTGGTATGGCAGGATGCGGACAGACGAATACAGCCAATAGTACGGCGACTTCCGGTGATGCTGCTACAACAGCACAAACTGAAGTGGCACAATCCAATACGGATAATGGCGATTTAACTGTAGTAAAAATTCTGGGACGCAATTACACTTACACTGGGGCGAACGGAAAAACAGTCACTTTAAAAGACTGGTCAACAGAAGGCAAGAGCAAGCGGTGGGATAAATTATCTGAAAACCTGGCAGCAAAGGGTGTGAAGTTGGAACTGGATCTGATTGAGCCGGATCAGTTTGATACGACGATTCAGACCATGGCGGCGAGCGGAGAACTGTTCAATTACGATATGATTAACATTACTCCTCTGGATGATAAGACAAAATTAAACCTGGTTAAACAGGGACAGCTGCAGTCGATCAGCGATATCTGGGAAACCTATTCGGATGGAACTTATACCGATTTTATCAATTCTGACGCCGGACAGTTCTATTTCAAACATGTTGCGCTGGAAGACGGAAAGTGCTACTGGCTGACAGATTATGAAACCGGTTCTTATGAAGGAAAACCTACCAATTTCATACTTGCTTTTCAGATTCGACAGGACTGGCTGGATGCAGTCGGAAAAGATATGCCGACAACGACGGACGCGGTTTATGAAGCTTTAAAGGCATTTCAGGATCAGGATGTGAACGGAAATGGACAAAAGGATGAGGCATTTCTGACAGATTACAGTGGATTTGCTACAGATGTTGCGCAGTGGTTTGGACTTGGTGTTGGAACGACGTTCGTCAATAATCAGAAAGATTATAAAGTGGAATCTCCCTGGTATCAGGAACATGTAAAGGATTATATCCAGTATATGCAGAAACTTTACACAGCCGGATTATTGAAGATGAATGATAGTCAGGGCAGCACTTACATGGCCAATAACCAGGTGGCTGCAATTTCCCAGTGGGGAACAGAACTGTGGGAGGAAACGGCCATTACTGTTCCGGAAGGAGCAGAATATCAATGGTTTGCACCAATGCGAGTGGATGGAATTGAGGGAGAAACGTCTCTGTTCCGTGGCTCAAATGCATATAACATGGGCTGGACCGCTACAGCAGTGCCTGCAGGCAGTGACAAACAGGAAGCGATTGCAAAGATTCTGGACTATCTGGTTACACAGGAATCTATGGATCTGACAGAGTATGGTCTGGAAGGTGTAAGCTATGAAGTGGTGGACGGGAAAATGAGCAATACTCTGGACAACACTTTGGAAAATACAGATGCTGTAGGCATGGCACTCTGGTGCAACGGCTCCATTTTCCCAAGATACAAATTGAACAATGATCTGAGCACAGAGATGGATAATACAGTAGTGTTTGCAGAGAAAAACGGTGTAAAAACCAATCAGACAGCAAAGAAAGATTTCACGATTTCCTGTATCAAGGATCCGGATCATCGTATTTTTCATGATTTGGGAGTTTTGGCAATCCCTACGGTAGAGGAAATCAATAAAGCGAACGAGATCAGCACAGATCTTGAAACATATTCCAAGGAACTGCTGACAAAACTCATCATGGGTGAAAAGAGCCTGGATGACTGGGACAGCTATATTCAGGATCTGAAAGATCTTGGACTGGATGATCTGATTGCGGTACAGCAGGCGAGAGTTGACCGCGCGATGAAATAAAAATAATCAGAAACAGACAGTGTGAAAAGTAAACTTATCCGTTTATTTTCACACTGCTGTTTGCGTTACAGAGATCTGCAAAAAGGGAGGTTATTATGGCAGAACAAAAAAAGAACGGGATTCCGCAAAAAGGACCTGATACAGGAAACTATTGGTGCACCTGGGATACGCAGTTTCGCGTAAACAGCGTGGAAGACGGGAAGGATACGAAAAATCTGCGCAATGTGCTGACTCAGGATTTTCTGTTTGCAGAAGACGGAATGCTCCGAAACTATTTCAAAAATGTACGGCAAGATTTGTATGTTCTGCTGGACGACGGCTGGGACGTCGGGAAGGATGTGCCCGGAAACGGAGCGGTCAGCGTATTTGGCAGTCTGGTGCTGGATGCTGATAAATTTCCGGATTTTACAGGAGAACCATGGGAACGTCTTACAAAGCTTCGTTGCAAGCTAATGGAGCTTGGATATCGTGGCCTTGGTTTGTGGATTTGTGCCAATGCGACCGGAGAGGAAGAGGCACATCCGCTTTCCGTAGAAGAGGCGGAAAATTACTGGAAAGAGCGTGCGCTGCGCTGGCAGAGAATCGCACCTCCGTTTGGAATTTGGGAAAGTTCGGCAGAAGCATTTGGCGGACTCAGAAAAGACTGGACAGAGATGCTTTCCGGTCCGGAAGGAGAAGGCTGGCTGAAAAACCTGATTCCGGAGGGACGTTCGATTTCGCAGGAAGCGCCGGCTATTCTGACGAGAAATATGGATTGTCCAGAGATTTTTGCAAGAGAAGAAGAACTTCCGTTTCTTGCCTGCAGTATCCATCCAGCGACAGGTACTGTGAGCATCGCATTTATGCCGCGAACATGCGGAGACCGAAAGATATTTACACCGAAAGCTGACCTGAATGTAAAGCTTGGAGCATTTGTAAAACCGATTGGCGTATTTGGTGAGTTCGGAATCCTGACAGTTGAACTCGGAGAGGCGGTCGAAGGCAGAGTTTATCTGCAGGATCTGTGCCGGGAAGAAGCCGTGGAAGTTACGGATCTGGTTGCAAAAAGCCGTGACAGGATCGTGCTGGATTACGATGCTCTGGCACAGAACGGCTGGCTTAAAAATGATGAAGGAGACTGCTCTGCGCCAGGATTTATGATCTGGCAGGAGTGAGCTTCTGAAAAAGAAGCTTTTCCTGTTTTGTCGTTCGTGGAAGCTGTTCGGGACACCGTATGGAAGACCTTTCAAAAGAAACCATAGCCGATTTGCCTTTTTTATGATACGCTTAGTGCAGACGCAAAAAGCGCTCATATTGACTGAATTTGCAGACAGCGTATACAAAATCAGGGGGTAAGGAGGAACTCATGGGGAACAATTGGAAAATTACGGACACGCTGACAAAGGTGTTCGCAGAGGAAGCACCGGATGGACAGGGGAGCATTCGCCTTTCAACGCTGCATCGGGAAACCGTATCCTGTGTGATTGCATATTTTGGGGCGGCAGACTGGGGACGTTACTGGAAGGTTTCCGTAAAAGCGCCGGAAAAAATTGAGACGAGATTGCGCCGGGTTGAGCTGGTTCCTTCGGCTTATCCGTGCCATAAGGAGCAGGACGATAACTATCTGCGCATCGTACCCGGGATGTATCCGGATCTTTTGCGCGATCTGGATACAGAGGGCGATGGCGCGGACAAAAAATATCTGACAAAAGAAGTACCCGGACAGTGGCGCAGCCTGTGGCTGGATGTGACGGTCGATGCGGAGCTTGCAGGCGGGGACTATGCCATTATGATCGAAACGGAAACTGAGGACGGAGAAAAAGAGACGTTAAAAGCAGACCTGCATGTGGTCGATGCGTCGCTTCCGCCGCAGAAGCTTTTGCATACGGAATGGTTCCATTCTGACTGTCTGGCAGACTATTATCATGTAAAACCGTTCAGCGAAGAACACTGGAAGATTCTGGAAAACTTTATCCGCCTGTATGCGGCGCGTGGCATCAATACGATTCTGACACCCGTATTTACACCGCCTCTGGACACTGCGGTCGGCGGCGAGCGCACGACGGTTCAGCTGCTGGACATCCGCAAGGACGGTGATACCTATAGCTTCGATTTTTCGAAACTGGAGCGCTGGATCGGAATTTGCCGCTTTGCCGGAATTACGCATTTTGAAATGGCGCATCTGTTTACCCAGTGGGGCGCTAAGTGCGCACCGAAGATTATGGTCTGGGAGGACGGCACGCTTCGCCATAAGTTTGGCTGGCACACGGATGCACAGAGCCCGGAATATGCGGACTTTCTGGCACAATATCTGACTGCACTGACAGATTTCCTGAAAGAACAGGGACTGCAGGATAAAGTCTTTTTCCATATTTCAGATGAACCCGGCGAGGAGATTTTAGAGGATTATAAAAAAGCGCGGGAAATGGTACTACCCTATATTCAGGGATTTCATACGATTGATGCGCTTTCTGACGTTGGATTTTGTGAAAAAGGCCTGGTCGATCTGTTTGCACCCGGAACAAACTGCATGGAGCCGTTTTTGGAAAGAGGAATGGAAGGACTGTGGACCTATTATTGCACCGGACAGTGGAAGGAGGTTTCCAATCGGTTCATGGCGATGCCTTCTGCGCGTACCAGAATCCTCGGTGTGCAGCTGTATCTGTATAAAATCAGTGGATTTCTGCACTGGGGCTTTAACTTTTATAACAGCCAGTATTCGATCAAGCACATCAATCCGTATGCGGTAACGGACGCGGGAGAAGCATTTCCGTCCGGCGATGCATTTTTGGTTTATCCCGGCGAGGGCGGCGTACCGGAGGAATCTATCCGTCTGATGCTGATGCAGCAGGTGATGCAGGATGTGCGTGCGTTTGAACTGCTGGAATCG
>ENA-OOXM01001727-OOXM01001727.1-human-gut-metagenome-genome-assembly--contig:-NODE-1727-length-15686-cov-2.600154_pt1 | contig 15686 bp, 14 predicted proteins | sample MGYA00241589_ERZ501347 | MGnify/ENA primary metagenome ERZ501347 (study PRJEB25962, sample SAMEA2042832) | human gut metagenome | biome: human gut; feature: human-associated habitat; material: faeces...
CAGCCGTTCGCCCGCGGCACGTTCCGCCCCTACGGTTATCTGGCGAGGATCACCGCGACCCGCGTCAAGACCGCCGACCCGCTGGAGATCCGCGACGACCTGCGGGCCCTGATCGACGGGCTGGACGCGAGCGGCGCTCATCCGCTGCTCAGGGCCGCCGGCTTCCATGCGATGTTCGAGAACATCCACCCGTTCATGGACGGCAACGGGCGGACCGGCCGCCAGCTGCTCAATTTCATGCTGCTGAAGCACGGCTATCGTCCCGTGGCGATCAAGTATGACGCCAAGCGCGACTATGCCCGCAGTCTGGAGACCTGGCAGGTGGATGGCGATCCCGTGGCGTTCTGTTCCGTGTTCCTTGACTGCGTGGAACAGGAGGAACACGCGTTCATCGAACTGGTCGAGGGATTGCGTCGGAAGCCGGACGCCATTCGCAGCAAAACGGATCTGTTGGACAGGTTCGGCGACACGCTGCGGCAGAACCTTGCCCGGCAAGACGGGGATGGCAAGAGTGCCGGAATTGATCACGAGGGTCCTGGGTGCCATATGAGCCATTAGGCCGAAAGCACCGACTTTGGAGTGGATGGGGAAGAACAAGGTGGTCGCATACCACCCTCAAGTGCCATACCGTGTACTCGAACGCATCCCTGAAAAGAGCGTTTTGGATTCGCATGGATCCGATTGCGGCAACATGGTCATCCATGGGGACAATCTCGAAGCGCTCAAGGCCCTGCTGCCCGAATACGAAGGCAAAGTGGATTGCATCTACATCGATCCTCCATACAACACCGGCAACGTGGACGAGCTCAAAGACGTGGATCTCATGTCCGAGGAATGTCCGATACGGTTCATCATCACGGTGGAGGCGTTGAGCGAGGGGCTGGGACTGCCCGTTCGCCTATGTCCTGGCAACCGTCGCGAAGTCGTCCACGAACTTTGCGGTCATCTGTATTTTCTTCTGTACGATGTCGTCCGTGTCGTCATTTTTAATGGCAGCGATGGCAAGCATGGTCTGGTGCTTGCTGCTGTTGACAGTTCTGCCCCTCGCCAGAAGCTGTTCGACCATCTCTTCGGTAAGGGGCGTACGGTGATGGATTCCGGGGGCTGAAACCGATTCCGTTATCTCGTTTTTTCGGTATTTCCGTATTCCGGTATCTTGGCATGCGTCATTTACCTACATTTTTTTGGTAAATGTAGATTCCTCCGACAGGCTGAAGATATCCCTTTAGGATTTTATCCTGACGAATTTTCTCCCCGAGGATCTTATCCGAATAGTCCAGTAGATAATCAAGAGTCGCCTGATACGGTTCGAGCATGAAGACGCATCGGCTTAGCGACTCCAGGTAATGAAGCCGCTTTCTGCGTTTCCTCTCATTGGATAATGGCTGCAAACCAGGTTCGGTCATTCCGTTGCGAAAGTATTTATGCCATTTGCGTGACAATGAGGGGAACCTGATTTTAATCCATGCTCTTTGTGCCCAGGTTGGGGATACGCGTGCCGCCGGAAGCGTTATGAAGCATTCATCGTAGAATATGGAATTCTTATATATGGCTTCCCATATCGGCATACTTCCTTCAGCGTCTTTCATGGTCTGATTGACTCGTTCGGCCCATTTGCGGAACTTCTCATATGCCGAGGAGGCCAACCCGAGGAAGAAACCAAACAGTGCGCTGAAGAAATTCTGGAAAACCGGATTCGATTCACTTGGAATCAAGAAAATGGCAATCAGGCAAATGGCGCTCAGCCCGACGGCAATCGCAGCCGGTCTAATGCGGCGGATCCGTCGTCTATAGAAATCCGGATTCATATTCAGCAACTTGCCCAAGTCGTTAATCAAACATCCCGAAGCGGACTCAGGATACACCTTTATATCGCTGGCTGAATCCGCGGTTTGGTTTCCTCCATCGGTGTCATGTCTATCGAAACCGTCCATGCCGAATACTGTCTTGTATGAGATGGGATTCTCCTTACCGAGATAAATAAGCGAAACCATCATACATAACTTTCTGATTGACGCTCATTCCGTCCAAAACGATATAAGCAGTCTCAAAGCGCGATCACCATCGGTTCGCGGGTCTTCTCGTTCATCGGTTTCTCCTTGTCTCGGTTTTCCAGTGTTTCCATATCCCGGTTTTTCGGTATGTAGTTCTTTCGGTATTTCGGTTTTAGGTAAAACGGTTTCCCGGTTTTCACCGGTTCCGGTATCCCGTTCCAGCAGGATCTTCCTGAGCCTTTCCACCTCGTCCCGGAGCTTGCCGATCTGACGCTCCTTCTGGGCGATGACGGTGCGGTGGCGTGCCTGACGTGTCATGCGTGGCATCTGGCGAAAGGATTGCGACTGGAATGAAGGACTTTAGGAGCGGAATCAGGCGCGGCTCCGTCTAAGGGCCGTCGGTTTTGCTAGAATCTAAAGAGAAAAGGAGGTGCAATGTTCGGAACGATATCTGAATCCGAGATGCGCCGCCGCACGGAGAACGTCGGGCTGTCGGTGCAGTCCGTGCGGTTGGAAGGCGGCGACGTGACGAGGGCCTTCATGCGCGATGCCGGAGAATATGCGCGGGGGAGCATCGGCAGCGCCGAGCTTCTTTCCCGCACCCGTCGCCGTTACGGATTGGAGTGACGATGGCGCGTGTCTTCGATCCCTACCTGATTCCGGGAACGAACGTGCTGCGGAACCTTGTGGGCGCCACGGACGAGGATGCGCTGGCGGCTGCGGAGAACGATCTCTGCTCCGCCCGCGCCGCCATTCTGAGAGAGAATCTCCCACCTGCGGAGGGGACGCTGGAACAGCTTCGCCGCATACACCGGTTCCTCTTCCAGGACGTGTACGACTGGGCGGGGGAGATACGAACCATCGACATGGGCAAGGGCGAGGGGCTTCCCTTCCAACCGTTGGAGCTGTTTAGCATAGGGGTGCACTACTCCGAGGGGGTGCTTCGCGGTGACGATCTTCTCAAAGACCTCGGTCATGAAGAATTCGTGAAGCGTCTGAGCGTCAGCTACAACAACTTCAACATCCTTCACCCGTTCCGTGAGGGCAACGGGCGGACGCAACGCATTTTCTGGGAGATCATCGCGCGCGAGGCCGGCTGGCATTTTGATTGGGGACTCATCGACAAAAGGACGAACGATCAAGCCTCGATCGCGGGGATGCAACGAAACGACCTGCGTCCCCTTGAGGATATGTTCAGGAGAATCGTCAAGCCGTTGTCCGAACCGTTGACCATGTCGAATGATCTGGCCCATCTTGGTGAGTATGCGCAACCGGCGAACAAGGCATACGACATGTCTCCCGCACAGAGACAACATGTGTGCGAGCATTACTCCTATCAGCGTGCCATCGTTCCTCCAGGGCAGGAAAAGCCGAAACTCAGGCACAGGTCGAGATGATTTTCGGATAACGCCTCACGTATCTAAGTGTTGCGACGGCAGATGCCGCAACGCTTAGATGCGTGGGTCTGTTCCGTTTGATGCCGGTCTTTACCGGTTTTGGTTTTTCAATATTTCGGTTTTTCGGTTTTGTGGGTATGCCTATCCGGCCTGGTTTCGTTCCCTTCCGTCGTCTTCGAGCTCTTCCAGTCTTCTCCGGAGTCCGGCGACGGTCTGTCGCAGCTGGTCGATTTCCTCTTCCTTCTGGGCTATCTGCGCCTTGATGCCGGCCGGATCCCCGGCGGGGAGGTATTCGAGTGCCAGCCTCTCGGCGACGTCGCGCCTGTGTCTCGGCACCACGCGTTGGTAGCATCGGACGGCCACGTCGACGTCCACGTGGCCGAGTTCGTCCATGGTCTCGCGCAGCGTGCCGCCCTGGATCATGAACATCGTCGCGTGCGTCGCGCGCAGGGAGTGGAACGTCACGTCCTCGCGGTTGATTCTTTTCCTCGCGGTGCGGAACTGCCGTTGGATCGTCGTCGGGTTCAGGACCCGTTCCGGGTGCCTGACCGCGTGGAAGAGCATCGTGTCGGGATCCCTGTCGGGGCAGAACCTGTCGATATGTTCCCTGATGAGGCGGCAGACCGGTGCGGGGATGGGTACGACTCGGTGGCTTTCCGGGGTCTTCGTCTCGTCGAGCCGGTATTCGCCCAGATCGTCCGGACCCTGCGTCACGGAATGCCGCACGTACAGCAGCCTGTGGTCGAGGTCGATGTCCCTGAGTTGCAGTCCGCAGACCTCTCCGATGCGCAGTCCTCCGGCGGCGATGGCGAGCGTGATGGCGAGGCGCAGATGGCGTGGCATGGAATCGTGGATGACTCGGAGCTCTTCCGCGGTGGCCGGTTCGGTCTCACTTCGGCGGCGGACTGGTGGGATCCTGACATCGAAAGGCGAGCGCTTGATGACGGAATGGCCGTCGGCGTCCGGTTTGGCGAGTATCTGCCGAAGGTAGAGGAGCCTGACGCGCCGCTCGTGGTCCGTGGTCTCGGCGGCAAGCTCTTGGTCGTATGCTTCAATGTCTTTCGGGCCGATGCGGTCGAGCACCATGTGGCCGAAGCGTCTGCAGAGGATGCGTCCGTAATACTCCGACAGCCGCGTCGTGCCTTCGTGCAGCACTCCCGATTCCAAGCGGACGCGGTTCCACTTGTCCACGAATTCGGCGAAGGTCATGCCTTTCTCCCGCTCACGCCTTCGGATGATCCTCTCGGGCTGCCAGACTCCGGCATCGATTCTTTTTCGCGCTGCGGAGAGCCATGCGGCCGCATCGTCGCGGCCTTCCGGTGTGAGCGGGAAGGTGGTGGTCTGCCTCGCCGCCAGTCCGGGCCATTGTCCGAAGGCGTCCACCGGTGTGGGGTAGGATGCCTCGATGTATTTTGGATTCGACTTGTTTGGCTTGACGACGATCTTGCCGAACCTGCGCATTTCGATTTTCCTTTTTCGTGTCTTCTCGTGATTGGTGGTACCACTCGAGATACCACCTCTAGACTACCTCAGGAGTGGTTTTAATGCGCTTTTTTTCCTAACGTTTCCGTTTGACACGGCGTGGGCGTCTGCTTGGAATCGTTGGAATGAAGCCGTTTCTTGGACTTCATTTTATTACGGCAGGCAAAATGTCACGTAAAGCGACTGACTGCGTTCCGTAGGTGATTTTTGCGTTCCGTAGGCGGTCAGCTTCGAATCCGGACACGAGCAAACGCCTAATTCCAGGCATCTCGCCGATGCTTATCCGGCAGCAACCACCTACGGAAGCCCAAAATCACCTACGGAATCGCGCCTGTCAAGGGACGCAGATAGATTAAGCACTGTTGTAAACATGCGGGGGTGCTTGATGGCCAAGTCCATCAAGCTGAGATAGGCATGAACGCCTGACCCTTTGAACCTGTTGGTTAGGACCAACGTAGGGAGCAGATCATGAGCGATGACCCATCCACCAATGACGCACTCGGCACATTGCGTGCCGCCATCAAACAAGCCGTCACGGACGTGCATGAGCAGACACCACTGGCGCAGTCGTTCACCAATTTCGTGACCATCAATCTCGTTGCCAACGCACAGCTTGCGGCGGGCGGCACCGCGGCCATGAGCTATCTGCCGGATGACGTGATCGCCACCGCCGAAATCGCAGGATCCAATTACATCAACGTGGGAACGTTGCTGCCGTTCTTCAAGGACGCGCTGCCGGAAATCGCGCGCAAACTGCACGAAAACGGCAAGACGTGGGTGCTAGACCCGGTTGCTGCGGGCATTGGCGAAACACGCACGTTCATTCTTGAATCGTTCCGTGACGCGCCTCCGACCATTGTGCGCGGCAATGCGAGCGAGGTCATCGCGCTTGATGCGATGTGGGGGCTGGCCGACGCCGACAGCACTGATCCGACCACGCGTCCGGCTGGAGTGGAGGCCGTTGACGAGGTCGACGCGGCCATCGACGCGGCCAAACGTGTGGCCCGCCATTTGGCGAAGCACTCCCCCGTCGGCAAGGGCGCGGTTGCGGTGTCCGGCGCGGTTGATCTGGTGACCGACGGCGAGCGCACGTTCCGCCTGCCCGGAGGCAGCGCGATGATGACGAAGATCACCGGCGCCGGCTGTTCGCTCGGCGGCGTGACCGCAACGTATCTTGCCGTGGCCGAGCCGCTGGTCGCCGCCCTTGCCGCGTCGCTGCTGTATGATCGTGCGTCCGAAATCGCCGAAGTCAAATCCGATGGCCCCGGTTCGTTCCAGGTGGCGCTGCTCGACGCGCTGTGGAACGTCACCGCCGACCAGGTGGCCGCGTCCGACATCATCGAAACCAACTGACCGCAACGTTCCGTGGATGGTTTCGCACCATCGCAATCGTATATACGGAATATATACGTTCAGTGCGGTGCGACGGAAAATAAACGGAAAATAACAAGACTTCTTCTGGAGCACTTACCCAAAGAACAACAAAGGGGAAACCAATGAATAATTATCCATTCGCCTCGATGCGCGACTGCTTTGATATGAGCGCGTATTTCGTGGTCGGTCCGCAGGATTGCAAGGGCCGGCCGGTGACGGATGTGGTGGATGACGCGTTGCGTGGGGGCGCGACGTTCATCCAATTGCGCGCCAAGAACGCGGATGCGAAGGATATCACCGAAATGGCCCGCGATATCGCGCAGGTCATCAAGAACAGCGGCAAGTCCGATTCCGTGGCGTTTGTGATCGACGACCGCGTGGATGTGGTGTGGCAGGCGCGCGACAAGGGCATCAAGGTGGATGGCGTGCATATCGGCCAGACCGATATGGAACCGCAGGAGGCTCGCGCGCTGCTCGGCGAGGATGCCATCGTGGGCCTGTCCGCCGAGACCGAAAGTCTGGTGAAGCTTATCAACGAGCTGCCGAGCGGCTGCATCGACTACATCGGCGCCGGCCCGCTACATGTGTCCACCACCAAGCCGGAGGCTTCCGTGGGCGGCAACGACGGTTCCGGGCACACGCTTGACGAGGAACAGATCAACGCGATTTGCGCGGCGAGCGAGTTCCCGGTAGTGGTCGGCGGCGGCGTACATGCCGACGATATGGAGATGCTGGCCCGTTCGAAGGCGGCCGGCTGGTTCGTGGTGTCCGCGATCGCCGGTGCCGACGATCCGGAAGCGGCCACCCGCGAAATGGTGACGCACTGGAAGGCGGTGCGCGGCGACGCGAAGCACGGCTATGCGCCGCGTGTGAAGTAGTCCGTCGTACAGGAAATCGACAAGCCCGCTGAGATGAGCGAGAAGTTCCGCAAGGGTGGTTCTACACTGTATCAGTGAGCTCAGTGAAGATAATCAATGAATCAGTGAGCCTAATAAGGAGAGTTACCATGACTAGCACATTGCCACCGGTATTGAGCATCGCAGGATCGGATTCGTCCGGCGGTGCCGGCATTCAGGCGGATTTGAAGACCATGCTCGCCAACGGCGTGTTCGGCATGACCGCGATCGCGGCGCTGACCGCGCAGAACACCACCGGCGTGACGATGGTCACCAACACTCCCCCGGAAATGCTTGCGGCGCAGATCGACGCGGTGTTCGAAGACATTCCGCCGGTGGCGGTGAAGATCGGCATGGTGTCCAGCGCCGAGCTCATCACCGTGATCGCCGACCGTCTGACCGCGCACAACGCGAAGAACGTGGTGCTCGACCCGGTGATGGTGGCCACGTCCGGCGCGAAGCTCATCGAGGATGATGCCATCGCGGCGCTGACGTCCAAACTGTTCCCGCTGGCCACTGTGATCACTCCGAACATGCCGGAGACCCAGGTACTGTGCGACTTGGCCGTAAAGCAGGGTGCGGGCGCAATCGACTATGAGAACGGCGAATCCATCTCCACCGAGAACGACATGGTGACCGCAGGTCATCTGCTCGCCGGCCATTTCGGCTGCGCGGTGCTCGTCAAGGGCGGCCACGGCACGCATGACGCGAGTGACGTGCTTGTCGAGCCGGATGGCAAGATCACCTGGTTCCGTTCCCGTCGCATCAACAACCCGAACACGCACGGCACCGGCTGCACGCTGTCTTCCGCCATCGCCAGCCATTTGGCTCTTGGCGAGGCGCTGCCGACGGCCGTCGACCATGCCAAGCTGTACCTGACCGGCGCTTTGGAAGCGCAGCTCGATCTTGGACATGGTTCCGGTCCGATGGACCACGCGTGGAAGTGGCGTTGAGCCAAGCCACGCAAACCACGCGAACCACGGCAACCGTTGGAACAGTACAACAAGTAATCGCACGAAAACACACGAGACAACGCTGAGAAAGGTAATCATGACGCTCGATCGCAACGCAGAAAAGCAGGAAGTGCCCGTCAATCCGGAAACCGGCAAACCGTATATCAACACGCTTGCCGCAGTAGCCATCTCCCCCGCCGGCGCCAGCCCGGAGAAGTCCACGTACGTGGCGCAGGCCGTGGACGTAATCCGTGAATCCGGCCTGCCGAACGAGACGAACGCCATGTTCACCAACATCGAAGGAGACATCGACGATGTGCTCAAGGTGATCCGCGACGCTACCATGAAGCTCGCCGGCCAGGGATACCGCACCGACGTGGTGATCCGTCTCGACATCCGCCCCGGTTTCGAAGGACAGATCCATGCCAAGCAGGAACTGGTAAACGAGATTCTGTCGAAATAACCCCTGACGGAACAGGGCATTCCACACGTAAGGCGCGTTTTTCTGGGAAAAGCGCGCTTTTCGTGTTCATTTGGGTATAGTGTTGCGATTATGACCACGATGAAGGAAATCGCCGAAAAAACTGGAGTGTCCATTTCCACGGTGTCTCTGGTGCTCAACGGACGCGACGAAGGCAGGGTAAATCCCGCGCTCGCCAAACTCGTACGCAACAAAGCGACCGAGCTCGGGTACAAAATCAATCCGTTGGCGCGAAGCCTGCGCACCAACAAAACCCGTATTCTCGGCTTCATCAGCGAGGAAGTCGCCACCACGCCATACGCAGGCGGCATCATTCTGGGCGCGCAGGACGCGGCCAGCACCTACGGCTACATGCTGTTCACAGTCAGCACCGACGGCAAGGCGAGCGAGGAAAACGAGATCGCCACACTGAAAAGGTACGGCGTGGACGGATTCTTCTATTCGAAGATGTCGAACCGCATCGCACATGTTCCCGAATCGTTGAACGAATACCCCGTGGTGATGGTGGACGCCACCGACCACGAGAACAAAGTGCCCAGCATCGAGCCGGACGAGTTCATGATCGGCTACGACGCCACGAATCGGCTGATCCAGGCCGGATGCAAACGCATCGCATACGTGGGTTGCGCGGAAAACATGATCGCGCAGGACGGTCGTCTTGCCGGCTACCGCACCGCGTTGCAGGAGGCCGGACGTGCGTTCAACCCATCGCTGGTATGCAACGTAATGAACAACGGTCCAGCTTTACGCGCCGTGAACAAGTTATTCGACGACGAGCATCCGGACGGCTTCTTCTGCTTCAATGATGCGCGCGCCTGGTATGTGTACGAATGCGCGGCAAGAAGAGGGCTTACGGTAGGCAAAGATATTTCCGTGGTCGGCGTGGACAACCACCGCGTGTTCGCAGAGACACTTGAACCGCAGCTGACCACCGTCGAACTGCCACATTACGAAATGGGCTATTGGTCAGCCTGCAAGCTGATTTCCATGATTGAAGGCAAGGATGTGGATACCAGTTCATGTCCATCCGCCAGAGCTTCCCTGCCGCCGCTTGATGCGCCGATTCCGGCGAAGATCCACTGCGCATTGTTGGAAAAAGATTCCGTCATATCCTGATTTTTCTGTTTTTACAACGATTCAAATGCTTACGATTGTTCGCACAGCCATTTTCTATACATGAAAATTGTGCGTTTGTTCACGACACGCCGAATAAAGCAATCGTGCCAACAGTCCGCCAGCAGTTGATTCAGGCTTAATTTCAACTATCCGCAAATCCTTACAATCGTTTGACGTCAAACGTTTGACGAAGCAGTTGCCATATGCTATCTTGAAGCCATGTTCGCTTTTCGGCACGGCAGCTGAAATCCGAGCAGGCGCAAGCCAAAACAACATCGGAAGCGATCGATGCCGCGCGGCAGCGGCACCGCGAAGAGAAAAAGAGAATCAAAATGGCAAGTAAAACACGTTCTGTATGGAAGAATCCTTCCTATCTGCAGAGCTCCTTCGGCATTTTCATGTTCTTCTGTTCCTGGGGCATCTGGTGGTCCTTCTTCTCCCGCTGGCTCACTGACCCGACCCACGGTCTGGGCATGAGCTCCGCGGAACAGGGCCAGATCTACTCCATCAACTCCTTGGCCACCCTGGTCATCATGTTCGTTTACGGCACCATTCAGGACCAGCTGGGCATCAAGCGCAAGCTCGTGATCTTCATCTCTGCGGTCGCTGCATGCGTTGGCCCGTTCGTGCAGTTCGTGTACCAGCCGATGCTGACCGCCGGCGGCACCACCCGATTCATCGGCGTGCTTCTCGGCTCCATCGTGCTGTCCGCGGGTTTCATGGCCGGCTGCTCCCTGTTCGAAGCCATCACCGAACGTTACTCCCGTAAGTTCGGCTTCGAATATGGTCAGTCCCGCGCTTGGGGCTCCTTCGGCTACGCTGTCGTGGCGCTGTGCGCAGGCTTCCTGTTCAACATCAACCCGATGCTGAACTTCTGGGTTGGTTCCATCTGCGGCCTCGGCATGCTGTGCGTCTACGCCTTCTGGGTTCCGGCCGAGCAAAAGGAAGAACTCAAGAAGGAGGCCGATCCGAACGCGGCTCCGACCAACCCGTCCTTCAAAGAAATGGTCTCCGTCCTGAAGATGCCGACCCTGTGGGTGCTCATCGTCTTCATGCTGTTCACCAACACCTTCTACACCGTGTTCGATCAGCAGATGTTCCCGAACTACTACGCCTCCCTTTTCCCGACCACCGAAATCGGCAACGCCACCTACGGCACCCTGAACTCCTTCCAGGTGTTCCTTGAGTCCGCCATGATGGGCGTCGTCCCGATCATCATGAAGAAGATCGGCGTGCGTAACTCCCTGCTGCTCGGCGCCACCGTGATGTTCGCCCGTATCGGTCTGTGCGGCGTGTTCCATGACCCGGTCTCCGTCTCCATCGTCAAGCTGTTCCACTCCATCGAGGTACCGCTGTTCTGCCTGCCGGCGTTCCGTTACTTCACCCTGCACTTCGACACGAAGCTGTCTGCCACCCTGTACATGGTTGGTTTCCAGATCGCTTCCCAGGTCGGCCAGGTGATTTTCTCCACCCCGATGGGTGCTCTGCATGATGCCATGGGCGACCGTCCGACCTTCTTCACCATCTCTGCCATCGTGTTTGCGGCTCTGGTCTACGGCTTCTTCGTCATCAAGAAGGATGATCAGGAAGTCGGCGGCGATCCGTTCTACACTGACAAGCAGCTCAAGGCCATGAAGGCCGCTGGTGCGGAAGTGAAGGCCTGAGTCTCAGCCCGTACTAAGTCGGCGTACGGCGTCGATGGTGGTCGCAACCTACATCCCTTCTCCCGCGATCATCATCGGTACCGTACGCGTCATAACAACAATCGTGGTGTCCGAAGCGTTTCCCTTTTTCCGCTTTGGGCACCATCTTCAAAAAGCTTTTTACCCAACAATTCATAACCCAGATTCAGAAAGGCATTCAACGATGACTGGCTTTACTCCGGACGCACCTGTCCTTCACGAAATCAAGAACCACGGCGAGGAACTCACCAAGGCAGAGGCCGGTGTCGCGGCCTTCGCAGCCAAGCGTAACAACCGCTGGTATCCGAAGTTCCACATCGCATCCAATGGCGGTTGGATCAACGATCCGAACGGCCTGTGCTTCTACAAGGGCCGTTGGCACGTCTTCTACCAGCTGCACCCGTATGGCACCCAGTGGGGTCCGATGCATTGGGGTCACGTCTCCTCCACCGACATGGTCAATTGGAAGCGTGAGCCGATTATGTTCGCCCCGTCTCTGGAAGAAGAAAAGGACGGCGTCTTCTCTGGCTCCGCAGTGATCGGCGACGATGGCAAGCTCAAGTTCTACTACACCGGCCACCGTTGGGCCAACGGCAAGGACAACACCGGCGGCGACTGGCAGGTACAGATGCTCGCCGAACCAGACAACGATGAGCTGACCAGCGCCACTAAGCGCGGTATGGTCATTGATTGCCCGACCGACAAGGTGAACCACCACTACCGCGATCCGAAGGTCTGGAAGACCGGCGACAAGTGGTACATGACCTTCGGTGTCTCCTCTGCCGAGAAGCGCGGCCAGATGTGGCTGTTCTCCTCCGACGACATGGTCAAGTGGACCTATGAGCAGGTGCTGTTCGAGCATCCGGATCCGGACGTGTTTATGCTTGAGTGCCCGGACTTCTTCCCGATCAAGGACGTCGAAGGCAACGAGAAGTGGGTTATCGGCTTCTCCGCCATGGGTGCCAAGCCGTCCGGCTTCATGAACCGCAACGTCAACAACGCCGGCTACATGATCGGCACTTGGACTCCGGGTGAGCAGTTCAAGCCGGAAACCGAGTTCCGTCTGTGGGATTGCGGCCACAATTACTACGCGCCGCAGTCGTTCAACGACGGCAAGCGTCAGATCGTCTACGGTTGGATGAGCCCGTTCGTCGAGCCGATTCCGATGCAGGACGACGGCTGGTGCGGCAACCTCACCCTGCCGCGTGAGATCACGCTGGGCGCCGACGGCGACCTGCACACCGCGCCGGTGGCCGAAATGGAAGGCCTGCGCGAGGATACCGTCGATTTCGGGGCGATCGATCTGGACGTCAGCGGCGAGAAGACCATTGTGGACGATGCCGAAGCCGTGGAAATCGAAATGACCATCGACCTGGCCAACTCCACCGCCGAGCGTGCCGGCCTGCGTGTCCACGCCACCGAGGATGGCGCCTACACGTCCGTTGCGTATGACGATCAGATCGGCCGCGTGGTGGTCGACCGTCAGGCCAACGCTCAGGGCGATCGCGGTTACCGTACGGCACCGCTGTCCGAAGCCGAACTTGCCGCCGGCGAACTCAAGCTGCGCGTGTACGTGGACCGTGGCTGCGTGGAGGTGTACGTCAACGACGGCCGTCAGGTGCTCAGCTCGTACAGCTACGCGTCCGAAGGTCCGCGCGCCATCAAGCTCGTGGCCGAATCCGGCACGCTCAAGGTCAAGTCCCTGGTGCTTCACCACATGAAGTCCATCGGACTGGAATGATAGACGTCTGTCATGGTTGACAGGCAAACGACCATAAGGCAGTAGCAAGGGGTATATGGGAAGGCCTTCGCATCGGAAGGGTGCGGAGGCCTTTCTATATCTGTCTCTCTATATCTAAAGTGATATCTGGGATGGTATCCAACGCACGTTATCTCTCGTTACTGCCGTACTTGCTGTGCGGGTTTGCCTACGTTCCGCCCCACCGTCTATACTGGCGAGCCGGTAACAATCTTTTCTGGCCGATTGGCGGGCAGGCTCCTCACCTTACTGATTTCCCGCAGTCGGTCACGTGCGCGTCCACTTTGACGCAGAAAGCAAGGTGAACGATGGCGGAATCGCACGTTCAACACAAACTACTCGGTATGGCGAAGCGTCGTATTCCAACGCTGATCGCCGTCATCACACTGCTTGTCGTATGGGAGGCATGGGTGCGATTGGGGCACGTGCCATCCACGATGATCGCCGCCCCCAGCGAAATCGCGCAGGCGACCGTCGGAACATGGCCGACCCTGTGGCCCGCGACCGAAGTCACGCTGTTGGAAGGCACCGTCGGCTTCCTGTTCGCCGTGACATGCGGCATTCTGATCGGCATTCTGCTGTACTGCTCCCGTATTGCCGATGCCGCGTTGTTCCCGCTGCTGTCGGCCGCGCAGACGATGCCGTTGATTTCAATCGCGCCACTGTTTCTGATCTGGTTCGGTTTCGAGATTTCCGGCAAAATCGTGATCGTGGCCGTGTTCGGCTTGTTTCCGATCGCCGTGCAGACGGTTCGCGGGCTTGAGGCGGTGCCGCAGTTCTATTCCGATGTGGCGTTGACATGCGGCGCGACCCGCGCATGGACGCTGTGGCATGTGAAGCTGCGCGTCGCCGCACGGCAGATCTACGGCGGCATCCGTGTATCCGCCGCATACATCTTCGCCACCGCCACCACTGCCGAGTATCTGGGTGCGCGCAAGGGCCTCGGCATCTGGCTGCAGGCGGCTTACAATTCGTTCCGCACGCCGCTGATCTTCTCGGCCACGCTGGTCATCATCGTCATCACCGGCATACTCATGTGCCTCGTGAATCTCAGCGAACGCCTGCTGCTCGGCCCAGCCGACGCGGACGCCGATCCGGACGCGGACCAGTGAAAACGCAACAATCACCATTGCGGCCCTCATCATCGTCATGCACACCCGTATAATGGGACTCGCTGTTTAGCCAATGTGTGGCAAACCGGCAATGTTCCACAGCTTCGGCGTCAAACGGTCAACCGGGCGGCGGCAGGCATCATAAGGAACGTCGGGGGCATTGGACGAGCGGGGGCCTTAGCCCTTCGTATCGTTTTCTGCCCGAACCCCGCCCGCAGCGTCATCCCTAGAAAACGGTAGAGAAGCAAGATTCAAGGGAAATCGCAAGGTATGAAGAAGACCATCTTCAGCAAAGCAATCGCAATCCTCGGCTCGATCGCCATGCTCGTCGGCGTGGCCGCATGCGGGCAAAGCAACGGCTCCACGAAAACCGCGGCGGACGGCAACGGCCTCACCAAGGTGACGTTCATGCTTTCGTGGGCGCCCGACACCAACCATATCGGCGTGTATGTGGCGAAGAACAAAGGCTATTTCAAGCAGGCCGGTCTTGACGTGGACATCGTGGCGCAGGCCGGCGCGGAGCAGGCCGTGAACAACGGCATGGCGGATTTCGCGCTGTCCAACCTCACCAACGTGGGCATTTACACGCTTAAGGGCGCGAAAATCAAACAGGTCATGCAGGTGCAGCAGAAGCCGAGCGCCATCTGGTGTTCGCTCGCGTCGAACAAGGACATCAAGTCCCCGAAGGATTTCGACGGCAAGACCTTCGCCACGTTCGGCTCCAACGAATCCGACGCGGTGATCCGCCGCATGATTCAGACCGACGGCGGCAAGGGCACGTTCGACAAGGTGACCGTCGGCACGTCCACCTTCCAGACGCTATCCAGCAAAAAAGCCGATTTTGGCGGCTTCTACGCCACTTGGGAAGGGGTGCAGGCCGATATGTACGGCCCGAAGCTCAACTGCTTCACCGAGCCGGACTATGGCGTGCCCGGCAATGCCGACACCATCGGCGTGATCACCAACGACAAGACCATCTCCTCCAATCCGGACCTCGTAAGGAAGTTCGTGCAAGCCACCAAGAAAGGGTACGAATACGCCTACTCGCATCCCGATGATGCCGCCGCGATCCTCGTCAAAGAAGCCCCCGACGCGAATCTCAAGCTCGCTTTCGTCAAGAAGAGCATGAAGACCATCGTAAACGGCCAGTACTGGGGTGATCCAACGAAGATCAAGGATGGCTCGTTCGTGTTCGGCACCAAGGGCGCGCAGCAGTATTTCAATTTCCTCGCCGAGGAGAACGCCTACACCGATGCGCACGGCAAGACGGTGCACACCGCTCCGGCGGCCAAGGACATCGCCACCGACGAGTTCCTGAAGTAAACCCGAGGCATGCCGATTCCCGGCAATGGGCTATGTTCAGGGATAACGGTTTTGTGAAGGAGAAAGTGACCGACCGATGACGTCCACACCATGTTCCGGCAACCGCAAGCTGATACT
>ENA-OOXM01001749-OOXM01001749.1-human-gut-metagenome-genome-assembly--contig:-NODE-1749-length-15556-cov-3.257403_pt1 | contig 15556 bp, 12 predicted proteins | sample MGYA00241589_ERZ501347 | MGnify/ENA primary metagenome ERZ501347 (study PRJEB25962, sample SAMEA2042832) | human gut metagenome | biome: human gut; feature: human-associated habitat; material: faeces...
GAGCGCCGCAGCGCTGTCCAGGAAGCACGCTGCGAGCCTTCCGAGACCGCCGTTGCCGAGCGCTGCGTCCTCGATCTCCTCGAGGCTGCACAGGGACGCTCCGGCGGAGTTCAGCAGCGCTTCTGCGTCGTCGAGAAGCCCTAGGCACATCAGGTTGTTGTAGACCGCGCGTCCAACGAGGAACTCAGCGGAGAAGTAGCTTGCGGAGCGTCCCTTCGGGGCTGACTTCGCCATCACCGGAGCCGCCTGCTTCATTATGGAGCGCGCTAGTGCGTCGTGGAGCTGCGGCGCGGTGGGCTTTTCGCCGTCTGTCAGCTCAGCGAGGTATTCGTCAAAATCCTTTTTCAGTAAATTCTTGTCGATCATAGGTGTCTCCTTTTTCAGCCGCCTGCGCGGATATTATGGACATTCTGATTATAGCATAATTTCATGGAAATTTCAACCTCAATATCCGGGACATAGCTGCATACTATATAAATGACTACGTCGCTGCTCCCGCGGCTGGCAGCCCATGACTGTTGACAGGCGGTATTTTTTCACTTGGATTTCACATAGTGTTGTGAATTTGGTGAAAAAATGGTACGAAGTGAATTAGAATTGGTCAAAATGCACATAATGCGGAATTCATTTTCTACATTGGGAATCCTCGTTTTTGGCGCGAAATCAGCCCAAAACGGCCTGTGAATGCTTGAAAATAGCGCAAAAATATGGTATAATCTAATATACTATAGTGGAGTATGGGGTGGAGTATGCCCTGTTTCCATGATCATATGCGGCACACAGTAAAGCCGCAGGGGGAATGGAGGTAATCCGGTGAAAAAATTCTCATATCAGGCCACCGACATCAACGGAAAAATTATCCGTGGACAGGAGATGGCGGAGGATTATCAGGATCTTCAGCAAAAGCTGAAGGAACGGAATCTGTATATCACGCGCTACCGCGATCTCGGCGCAAACGACGCGGTGGACGTGAAGTACAAGTTCAAAACCAAGGAAGTATCGTTCATCAGCCGTCAGCTGGCGTCGATGACTTCCGCAGGTCTTTCGCTTGTCAGGGCGCTCTACATACTTCAGGAGCAGCAGACAAACAAGAAGGCGAAGCGAGTGCTTCTGGATATCTATGAGGAGGTACAGAAAGGTAAATCCTTCTCGGAAGTTCTGGAATCCAAGCCGGGCGTTTTCCCGGATCTGTTCGTGAGCATGGTCGCAGCCGGCGAATCCTCCGGTACGCTCGACCAGATCCTCGTAAGAGTATCTGACCACTTCGCGAACGCAAACAAGACGAACAACAAGATCAAGAGTGCGATGGTTTATCCTATCATTCTGCTTGTCCTGGCTCTGGCGGTCATCGTACTGATGTTCACGATGATCCTGCCGACCTTCACCAGCATGATGGATCCGGAGGATATGACTCCGCTTTCAAAGGGCATGATCGCGTTCTCTGATTCGCTTATCAACTACTGGTACGTTTATCTTATCGTCATCGCGGCTATCGTGGTTCTGTTCTGGATATGCAGAAGAACTCCCGCAATAAAGCTCAGAATGGACGAACTTGTCCTCAGGATACCTAAGGTCGGAAAGCTTATTTCCACTATCTATACCGGACGTTTCGCGCGCAACATGTCCAACCTTTACGCAGCGGGTCTGCAAATGGTAGACTGTATTGAGAAGTCCGTATCCGTACTTGGTAATACCTATGTAACAAAACGCTTCGAGGAAGTTGTCGACAACATCAAGCTCGGTGAAAGCATGTCGAAGGCGGTCGAAAAGACTGAGATATTCGAGGGCATGTTCACCTCGATAATCTACGTCGGCGAGGAATCCGGTACGCTGGATACCATCCTTTCAAAAGCGGCTGACTACTACGAGGAAGAGGGCGACACCGCAGTCACCAAGCTGGTCGGAATGCTCGAGCCTGTCATGATCATTATCATGGGCGTGGCTATCGGTCTGGTTCTGGCGGCTATATTCCCGATGCTCTACGGCGGTATGACCAGTGCGTCATAATCAACAACTACAGATTATTTTGAGGTGAAAATATGCTTTCAATTGATATTACTGACAGACAAATAAAGCTGGTCAGAGGCGTACACAGCGGTAACAAGATCAGAGTTCAGGACGCTGATATGCGTGAGCTGACCCTCGGTATGGTCTCCAACGGTTACATCACCGATGTCCCGATGGTAGCAGCCGAGCTTAACGATATCATCAAGACAAAGGGCATCACGGAGAAGGACGCTATCGTGTCCATTACTTCCAGCTCCATCGTTTACAAGGAAATGCTGCTCCCCAAGCCCAAGAGCCTTAAGAACACCGCTGCTATCGAGGCGATGATACAGGCGAACATGGGCGTTTCCAAGGAGTTCAACATCTCCTTCACCATCGCCGGCGAGACCGAGGACGAAGAGAAGAACAAGCTCATCAAGATCATTGCGACTGCCTGCCCGCAGCGCCTGGTTGACGGCTATGTAAGACTGTTCTCACACATAGGTCTGTCTCTCAAGGGCGTAAACATCGCGAACAACTCCGTAACGCGTCTTATCATCAACACTCCTAAGATGGCGGACAGAATGCCTATGCTGCTTATCCAGATAGATAAGGGATTCCTTAACATGAACCTTTACGAGGATAACCAGATCGTATTCTCCCGTTACTTCAACATCGATCCTTCAGATTACGACAACGCGCCTGACTATGTTATCCGTGCGCTTTCTGATAACCTGTTCAGAATGATCCAGTTCATCAAGAGCCGCAAGGGCGCAAAGCCCCTGAAGGAGATCATGTTCTACGGCGATACCGGAAACTTCATCGAGCTTTCCAACGCTATCTCCTCGTTCAACGTTCCGGTTCACGTTCTGGCGGCGCCTTCCACAGTCATCTCCATGGCTGAGATCGACTTCACAAAGTATGCTAACGCGATCGGCGCTATCTACCGCAGAAACAAGGATCTCGAGCACATAAACCTGCTGGAAGCTACCTCCGCGAAGGAATCCAAGGGCATGAACGGATACCTGATGGCTCTTGCCGGAGCGTGTGTTGGCACGGTTGCCCTGGTCGGCGCTATCGTTATCGGCCTGAGCGCTATTGACAGCTCAATTCAGGGACAGATCTCCGAGATTCAGACTCAGATAGATAATCCTACCCTGCAAAACGATCTTTCCATAGTTACCAACCGTGAGAACATGCTCGCAGGCTTCCAGAGCTATAACGACAATGTAGGCTCAACTTCCCAGCTATTCAACTACATGCCGAAGGTGCAGACCTACATCATCAATAAGGTTTCCGAGCCTATCGAGTCTATCGTGAACAACGACGTTGAGCTTGATATCCTCAACATCAACATCAGCGACTACAGCGTTACCGTAACGTTCATGGGACGCAGCAACGGCGATCCTACGCCGATCCCTTCACAGTACGTTGACAAGCTCACCAATGAAGTAAAGACCAAGTACGGCGATCCGTATTTCCAGAATGTCAACTATTCCGGCTTCTCAAAGTCCAATTCTTCCATCGAGAATACATACCTTGACCTTTCTACCGGTGAGTCCAAGTATGATACTGTATTCACGTTCACTGTGAACATGAATGTCAGACCCGGCTCCGATGAGGATCATGCAACTTCTATCGACCTTAATCCTCAGCCTGAAGAAAATGTGGAGGTAACTGAATAATGAAACTCAGTAAGCAGGAAAGAATTGCGGTTTTAGTGATCGCTGTAGTTATTTTACTCGGACTTGGCATATTCCTTTTCATCGTTCCTAAGTTTGAGGCGATCGGCACATCGTCCGCTTCGCTCCTCAATAAGCAGGCAGAGCTTCAGACTGACATCGACCGCGCCGCAACAAAGGAAAAGCTCGGCGAGGACGTAATCAACGCATACAACGACGGCCGCAATATCGCGGATATGTTCTTTGAAGAAATGAAGCCTTACGAGGCAGACAATGAGATCAGAGAGTTCATTCAGTACTGCAAGGACAACGGCGTGAACATCGCTGTTGATTCTCTGTCCATCGGCGCGCCTACCGTTTCAACTCTGGGCGTAAGCTTCTCTACCGAGCCGGTTGTAGAATATGACCTCAAGACATATGCTACACAGGGTCAGGAGCCTTCCGCAGAAGAGGTTGAGGCTCAGAACAGAGAGACGATCATGCAGGCTGCGCTTGCAAGCACACAAGACGTGGGCTCCATTGACGTAAGCTTCACAGTTACCACTCTCAATTCCGATGATATGCTGAAGTTCATTGATATCATCAATGATTACTACAAGCAGGAGGACGGCGGCATGATGAGAAAGGCGATCCGCCTTTCAAATGGTCTGTCCATTACCGACACCGACGTTGAGAAGAAGTACGCAGACTATGTTGACGACCTGACTGCAAAGGCAGAGAAGGACGGTAAGAGCCGCCTTGAAAAGGACACCGGCAAGACAGTAGGCAAGCAGGATCAGAACGCCAACAATAACAACGCTGCTGACGACGGCGACGGGGAGACCGCGAACACCAATAACAAGAACGAAGACAAGACCACCACGTTTGAGGAGAACGTATGCCAGGTCGACGTTACTCTGACCATGTACAGCATTGAGCGCATGCAGGATCCTACCGAGCAGCTCTCTTCACAGAACAATCAGTAATCGCCCTTAGGAAGTAACACTTTTTGGAGCAAGGGACTATAATGAATCGTTCTCCTGCGCCGCTCAGCATGGGAATACCGGCGTCGCAGGAAGGCACTGCGTGAGATGCATTGGAGGTAATCAAAAATGAAACACGCATTGAGAAAGTATCTGTCACCGTGCGGAAGCGCATTGTTCATGGTAGTAAGCACCATGGCTGCGCTAACCGTTCTTGTGACTGCGATGTACATGTCTGTGCTATCGTCCAGACAGGTGCAGTATGCAACGTTTGATCAGGAGCAGGCGTACGTTACTTCTACGTCAGTAGCTGATATTTTTACTGCATATATATCTGACAGCAAGAATGCAAGCACCACGATAATGAAGAAGATCAGCACCATGAAAGCGGGTCAGACCATCACCACAAACGGCAACGACTTTGCCGCTTTTGGCGGAACAAAGGAAGATTCTGCTATTGGCGCATACACGGTTGATATCAAGCGTCTGAACAATGAGACAATATCCGGCGTGGACTGGAATGTCTACGACGTTGCAGTAACGGTTCAGAAGAATGGTATTGCTGAGACCACGCATTCTCTGGTTCGTTCTAAGAATGGCGAACCCACGCAGATGGAGCCTATCGACCGATTCTTTACCAGCACGGGATACCTTCCTAACGATGTGTGGATCTCGTCTGTTACCACGGACTCCACTCTTTACTGCGATAACGAGTACACCATATTCTCAAAGGATAAGTACGCTTCCGGCGACGGCGACGTAAATATCAACATGGATATCGTATGTGCTGGCGCAGCACTGTTCAACGACAAGACCACTATAAAGCCCGTTTCAAAGCCTATGACCTGGATATTCGGCAACAACGTCACCTTCGGTCAGGGCTGTACGATATCAGACTTTAATCTTGGTACATCCTCCGAGAACGGAAAGATCATAGTAGGCGGCGATATGACGCTTGAAGGCAACAATGCCGGTAAGACATTCCCGGCAAACGTTGACGTTTACGTTATGGGCAACCTTTATCTCGGAAAGAATGTATATGCATTCTTCAACGGAAACCTCTATGTAAAGGGCGATATAATCGCTGAAAGCGACAAATCTCACAGCTTCAGCAGCGTTTATGTGAACGGTACTATGAAGCAGAGATCCGGAGACGATATCAAAGGTACCCTGAATAATAAGGGTACATGCCCGGACAATGTAATGACAGATGCGGAAAACATTATGAACTCCAGAATCGGCGGTTCCGTGTTCCCGAAGTGGCAGGCAGAGACTGCCGGCTTACCTATAGAAAACATCTACTTCAACACCGATGATACCAATCAGGGCGCAAGCGCGAAGTACATCCACTATATCGACCACGACTGCACGATAGGCAATGTTAAAGATATATATGGCGGCTCCGGTGACAGCGTAAACCTTACTATAGTTATCGACACTGGCGACGACCCCCAGGGAGTCCGCACCCTTTCTGTAATGCCCAACTGCGACGACGTCGGAGTTGACGACACGTTTATGTGGTATCCCGAGGCTTCGCCTTCCGGCGGTAAGACCATCACGATTCTCACAGTCGGACAGGGTACTCTTGTAATCGATGTTCCTGACGGCGTTACCTATCAGGCGTCCGACCAGGAGTTCTTCGGTCACATTGCATGGTTTATGATCGCCGGCGGAAGCATAAAGGAAACCGCTAAGGGCGCTCCGTATTTCAGCAGAAACACCTCTCTCAGCCCTGGTCTGCAAAGCCAGATCCACAATAGCAGCTTCATCCTCCAGGAAGATGACGGAACATGCAGCTACAGAAAGGTCGGCTCCGGTAAGGACTCCTACTATGTATGCGATTCCCACGGCGGTTCTTATGAAGAACACAATGTAAAGACCGTAGAGGAAGGCAAGAAAGATACTCTTTGCGTGGGAAGAATCCTCAAGGATAAGATCGACGCTTATTATGTTTCCCATGCAAGCGTAAAGAGCAATATTGTTGACTATTATTCCAACTATTTCGGTGAGTTCCGTAACGGCAGCAGCGGCTATTCTTTAGGCAGCTATTATCCGAACGTGAACATATTCGTTATCTCCGTGCTTGAAAATGCTGATATCCAGTTCGGTTGCAAGAAGTCCGATAATTCGAGCATTATGGAGAATGTATACTGCGGATATGTTTATGCTCCGTATATGACCTATGTATCCATCGGTTCCGGCGGCGGTCTTAAGAATGTCGGCGGTCTGATAGTATCTGATATCGCGCTCAGCGGTGCGTATGAATATATCTTCGCACAGCCGGAGCGTACAATAACTCAGATAAGCGGAGAGGATATGGAAGCGCTTCAGCCCAGCGGAAGCAGAACATGGCGTGTTCATGGTTATTGATCCTTGAAGGGGAGTGACAATATGTTAAAAAAATTCTTATCCCGTCGGGGCTTCACCATCGTTGAGGTACTTGTTGCGTTTGTTATCTTCTCGATAATGGCGGCGATGATCGCAATGATTCTGAATACGACCGTGAGAACAAAGCAGGAAAATATTGTCCTTGAGGACGAGATAGCAAACCAAAAGGAAAAATACTATCTCAACACCCAGGATATGACCTATTCCTCCAAGGATGGAACGATACAGCTCAACTTTGACGGCGGCGGACAGGTCGACATCGACTATTCAATAGGCAATCCTAACAAGGATACCGACGATCATTATGTAGAGCTTGACTATTACATCGGAGACGTTGATTATAACGCGATGTACAACAACAAGGGCAAGGACGGCGACTCGGGAGTCGGCAGCGTTATGGAGCGACTTGACTCCCGCATTTACGGCACAAGCGGTATCGAGGACATCTACATCAAGGTCAAGGATCTTGGAGCAGTGGACGGCGGACACAGATATGAATTTGACGTGCTTCCGGTTTCCTCGACACTGGCAGGCGCGCAGTATGAGTTCCATGCTCAGTTCAAGATGCTGTTCCCCGCTAAAATAGTTGATTATGGTTACATCCATCATATAGACAAGAAGCCTATTAATAAGGATGAAGGCTATAACTACAACTTCAACCTGGCTACTCCTACTTCCAACGTGCTTTGCATAGGAAGCAGAATGTCAAAGGATACCTCGATATTCAGCGATACTGACACGGCTTACAAGAAGCTCTGGGTTACTCTGGATTCTGAGATCGACATCAGCGACCTGAATAAGATATTCGGAACCAGCGGCACCGATCAGACCTCCAATAAGAGCGGCGACGTTTACCACTTCACCCCTTATATCGAAAAAGTCGAGGAGGGAAAAGAGGGTCCGCATGACGACCCCGGCACTATCAAGCATGTAAACATCTTCGGTGCATTCCCCAAGAAATCTACACCGAAAACTCCGGAAGCTCCTACGAATGAAGCAACAACAGAATCGTAAGGAGGGCAGATATGAGATCTATCATCAGGCTTCTCAAGAAGCAGAATAAGGGTGGATTCACCCTCGTTGAGGTCGTTGTATCTGTGGCTTTGCTGGCTATTCTCATGGGCGGCATGATGATGTTCATTGCGCCCATAGTAAGGAACTTCAATGATAACCAGAAGGATCAGTCGGCACAGAGTGTTGCGGCCTGCATCAACGATTATATTGTTCACAGTATTCGCTATGCGACCCAGGTCGCTGTGTTTTCCAACACAGACTATGCTACGCTGATGAGTAACTCGGCAAATCTCGACAGAATCAAGTCGATGAACGATTACTGCAATTCTGCCAACAGCTCTAACCAGGCGTATCAGCTAAAGTGCCTCAGTCTGAAGTACGACGCTGCAACCAGCATGTATTATCTGTATGAGGAAAAGGTTGACAGCACGTCCAACGGCAAGATTTACGAGGATAAACCAGGCGTGGACGCTTCCAAGAAACCCAGGAAGGTGTTCAGCGACTGCTTCTACAACGATCTGTACATGACGTTCGAGATAGTTCAGCCTGAAAACGGCGACTATGGCAAGATCGAGAACGCGCCCCTGTTAAGGAATGACGCACTCAAGTTTACGATCAATGCTTACAGGGACTCCGCACGTCAAACCATGATCTATTACGGAGAGGGCATTTCTGAGATGAGGAACATCAAGGGAATGCTCAAGCATGGCGGAAAGGCTGAGGATTACAATATCACAGTTTCCCCGGCGAGCCCGGTATCCTTTGACGCAATGGCAGACGGAGATCCGCGCGATATCTACATCTATTATATCAAGCGTACCCTCGCCGTTATACCCACAACGCCATAATAAAAAATTCCGCACCGCCTTAAATGTGCGGTGCGGAATATATTATGGTACATTATCAGCCCGGGAACATCAGGCTGACGTACCAGTTGATGACCTGGCTTCCGAACAGGAATGCGTATGCGATTCCTATTGCCAGGAACGGTCCGAATACCATTCGGCGGGAGTACTTCACCTTTTCGATAAGATCCTCCTTGATACGAATGCGGAACGTGCCTTCCCTTTCGGTGGTTATCTGCTCGCGTACTGCGCGGCTGAGCGCAGATTTATCCGGCAGACCCTTCCATGCGTCTTCGTCCAGGAACTCCCACTCAATGTCGGTGGTTCCGCCTGAGATGCTGCCGACGATAACGTCGCTGCAACCTTCCTTGACGTATCCTACGTCGCTGTCGAGCTGCTGCTGATACCAGTCGGTCACGATCTGGCGGATCTGTTCGGTTACTTCCTGCTCCGCCTTTTTATCACGGAACTTCTTGACGATACCGTAGATCGCGCCGAGCACGATCCCTGCGAACAGCGCCGGGAACACGCGGTAGCCGAGGAGCAGCGAGGCTCCGAGCATGAGTTGAAGATCGCCGCCGCCCATTCCTCCGACAAGCACGAGAATGAAGAACATCACGGCGACAACTCCGAGGGAGATAAGGCGCTCATACCAGGGGGCGAGCATTTCAGGTCCCCACGGAATGAAGAACGATGCGATGCCGAGCACGCCGACAGTTATGCTGCACCAGTAGGGTATTTCGAAGTGGTCGATGTCTATGCCGCTGAGTACTATAAGTACGCCGAACAGGACGCACGCTACGGCGAATTCCCATGAGAAGCCGTATACCAGGTAGGCTCCGAGGTAGGAGACTGCACAGACCGCTTCCATGATCATGTAGCGTGGAGAGATCTTTGAACCGCAGAACCGGCACTTTCCGCGCAGAATGATCCAACTGAAGATCGGGAACATATCGTACCATTTCAGGCGGTTTCCGCAGGAAAAGCAGTGCGACGGCTCGGTGATTATCGACTGCTTCAGCGGCGTGCGGTATATTACCACGTTGAGGAAGCTTCCGATAACAGAGCCAAACACGAATACGAAAACACAGGTCACGATGTAAATAGCTGTTGTCATTATCATGACTCCTTTCTGAAAACTGATTTCATTGTACCATAAACAAATGGTTTTTGCAAGGAGTTTTGAAAAATAACGGCAGGCAGAACTTAGCTTAATTCAGCAATACCCTATAAAGAAATATCCGCAGGGGCGGTTTTATGGCGGGGCTCCCGCTAATACCAGAAAGGAAGATCATTCATAATGGCTGGACCTATCAGAAACCTTCCCATCGGTCAGATACTGGTGGAGAACGGATTCATCAATGAAAAGCAGCTTCAGGAGGCTCTCGACAAGCAGAAGCAGAGCGGCGGCAAAATGCTCGGCGACGTTATGCTTAAGATGGGGCTGGTGTCTGAAACTCAGCTTGCGCAGGCGCTGTCTATCAGACTGAAGGTGCCGTTCGTCGACCTTGCGTCAGTGCAGATAAACAAGGACGCGGTAATGAAAATCCCGGAGGCTACAGCCCGGGAAAAGACGGTCATCGCGTTCGAAATGCACAACAACCGCCTTATGGTGGCTTCCAACGACCCTATCAACTTCTACATATTCGAGGAGCTTAAGGTTCAGACCGGCATGGAGATAATCCCGCAGATATCCACCAAGACCCAGATCGAGGAGGCTATCGGCAGGTTCTACTCGCAGCAGACAGTTAACAAGGTTATGAACGAGCTGGACGACGAGGCGGCGGCCGCAGCCCAGCAGAACCAGGTGGATACACAGTCCGGCGAGCGTATCGACAACGCGCCTATCGTTCGACTGGTAAACACCATGGTCGAAACCGCGTTCAGAATAAACGCATCAGATATCCATATCGAGCCTTTCAAGACCCGCACGCGTATCCGTTTCAGAATAGACGGCGAGCTTGTGGAGCAGGAGGCTATGAAGGTTTCCATCGCGCTGCATAACTCCCTTATCACGCGTATCAAGATCCTCGGCGGTATGAACATCGCTGAGAAGCGTATCCCGCTGGACGGCCGATTCGGTATGAAGATCGACGGTATCAACCTGGACGTCCGTGTATCTACTATCCCCTGCGTTTACGGCGAGAAGTGCGTTATCCGACTGCTCTCCACCGCAGATGAAAAGACCAGAAAGATAACCGACCTCGGTATGACGGATTATAACTACGAGATGTTCAAGCAGATAATCCGCTGCCCGAACGGAGTTATGCTGGTTACAGGCCCTACAGGTTCCGGTAAGTCCACGACGCTGTACGCTACCCTCGGCGAGCTTTCAAAGCCTAACGTAAACATCGTAACAGTTGAGGACCCTGTCGAGAAAAAGATCGACGGTGTAAACCAGTGCCAGATCAACGCCAAGGCAGGTATGACCTTCGCGGCTGCGCTGAGATCTATCCTCCGTCAGGACCCTGACATCATAATGGTCGGTGAGATACGTGACGGCGAGACCGCAGATATCGCGATCAGAGCCGCTATCACCGGTCACTTCGTGCTTTCAACACTTCATACCAACGACGCGGCTTCCACTATCGTCCGCCTTGTGGACATGGGCGTTGCGCCGTACATGGTAGCTTCCTCGCTGGTTGGTATCATCGCACAGCGACTTGTAAAGCTGCTCTGCAATGAGTGCAAGGAAACTATCACGCTCTCTGACCCCGCAGACCTCCGCCTTGTAAGCAGGGATAAGCCGGTGCAGATATGCCAGGCTCATAAGGGCGGCTGCAAGAAGTGCAGAGGAACAGGTTATTCCGGACGTACCGCTATCCATGAGATAATCGTTACGTCAAACGATATAAAGGAGCTTATCTCGAAGGGCGCTACCGCCGAGGAGATAGGCGCAAAGGCTACAGAAAACGGCACGCTGCTGCTGCGCGACAACGTAACGCAGATGGTTCTTGCCGGAAGAACGACAATGGACGAACTGGTAAAGGCAACTTATACCGTTTGATATGGGCGCGGGGATACCCCGGCGGAAAAGACCTCCCACACGGCATGCGGACAGCGGAAAGCCGCGCGTGAGGGAGCAAACAGCTCCGCAGGGAATATTCCAGACCCAGCCGGAATACTAATTACAAAGGAGCGTAATAAACGTGGAAGGTATGAACACCAATATAATGGATATCAACAGAATTCTGGACGAGGCGCGCAACCTCGGCTGCTCGGACCTGCACTTCACGGTCTGCCGCCGGTGGTACGTCTGCACGGCTCCATCAGAAAGCTTTCCGGATATCCTGACTGCACCGAGCCTATCATCGTAAACATCATCAACCAGATAACCTCTATCAAGCATAAATCCCAGATATCCAAGGGTCTGGACACCGACTTCTCGTATGTGTCCACCGCGGGATTCCGTCACAGAGTCAACGTATATCGTCAGAGAGGCTACCACGCCGTGGCTATCCGACTTCTGCGAAACGATATCCCGACCCTTGCCGACCTTTCCCTGCCGGCTACCCTCGGCGAATTCGCCATGGCGCCGCGCGGTCTGGTGCTGGTAACCGGCCCTACAGGCTCCGGTAAGTCTACCACGCTTGCGGCGATGATAGACCACATCAACCGTTCCAAGAACTGCCACATCATCACAGTCGAGGACCCTATCGAGTATCTGCACACCCACAAGCAGTCCATGGTAAACCAGCGTGAGATCGGGCAGGACGTAGACAGCTTCGCAGGCTCCCTGAGAGCGGCTCTCCGTGAGGACCCGGACGTTATCCTGGTCGGAGAAATGCGTGACTTCGAGACCATCAATGCAGCCGTAACCGCCGCAGAAACCGGTCACCTGGTATTCTCGACCCTGCATACCACCGGCGCCGCAGAGACCATCGACCGTATCATCGACGTATATCCCCCGCACTCCCAGGGTCAGATACGCTCGCAGCTTGCGAACTCCGTTGTAGGCATCATCTCGCAGACCCTCGTGCCAACCGCCGACGGGAAGGGGCGCTGCGCGGCTCTGGAGATACTCGCGGCTACCGACGCTATCCGCTCCATGATCCGCGAGGGCAAGATATTCCAGATACCGACGGCTATCGCTACCGGCAAGAAGAACGGCATGTTCACCCTCGACCAGGATCTTGCAAGACTTGTCAACATGGGCAAGATCACCAACGAGGTTGCACTCACCAAGTGCCAGGATCCGAACGAGTACAGAAGATACCTTGCAGTTGTTTGATGGTGATGATATGAAAAGAACGGCAAAGGCGGCGTCAAAAAAGGGGTTCACCCTTATTGAGCTTGTTGTGGTCGTGGCGATAATCGGCGTGCTGGCGGGGCTCCTTGTGCCAACCATGTTCGACGCCGTGACGAATTCCCGCATAGCCTCCGCGCAGCAGACCGCCAAGGTCATACGCGACAGGAGCGCGGAGTTCTTCACGAAGATGGATACGCAGATGCACACCCATGTCGGCGAGGTTCAGAAGGTCGTGATAACTGTCGATAACGGCACGTGGAGCATGACCGGAGGCTCCGCCGCAGACTGGGTGGACGGCGTGAATCACTGGAATACCCTGCCGGGCGTGTCGGATCCCGGCAATGATCCCCGGCAGAATACGGAGCTTCTCTCAAGCCTTGCGGTTTCCGCGCAGAGTATCGGCACGGCGTATATTGAGATGTATGTTGAGTACGCTCATGTTGTCGGGGTTTCGGTGATAGAAGGAGCTTCCGCGCCTGCTGGTACTATGCCCGCCGCGCAGGATTTCGCTGACCGCACCTTCGGCTACGGAGGCGGCGACCGCGCCGGAAGAATGCAGGACGGCACAATAATAGGCACTGCGCCGATACTTTCATTAGTTGCCGATGACAACTGATGAGTGAATCGTGTAATCGATACGCAGAATTTACACAAGTATTTCACATAAATTGCACAAAAAGCGGCATTCGAAATAGAATATTTTAAACGAATTTACCCTTGCAATGCAATTGTTTTGAAAAAACTCTTGCAATTTTCATGCCGATAGGCTATAATGGGATTACAGCGAAGGAACGAACCTAAATTAAGTTCCGGCGCTCATAAAAATGGATATAACTCCGCTGGGGTTATACATAAACAAATTTTTTTCTTTACAGGAGGTCTTTACAATGATAAAGAAGCTTCAGGCTCTCAAGGCCAAGAAGGGCTTTACACTCGTAGAGCTCGTAGTAGTAATCGCTATCATCGGCGTACTTGCTGCTATTCTCGTTCCTACCATGATCGGTGTAGTTCAGGATTCCAGAGTAACATCTTCCAACACAACCGCATCTCAGATTAAGACCCAGGCTACTACCTGGCTGACTAAGATGGATGCTGCTAAGAAGACTCTTAAGGGTCCGGCAGATGGTTCTGCATTTACGGTTAGTGTTACTGTTGGTGCATCTGGAGCTACTGATGGCAACGGCAATCCTGACTGGGTTCCTACCGCTTCTGCTGGTACATTCCTTACCGGTGCTGGCACTGCTGCTGCATGGGATGGCGATGATGTAAATTATAACTTTGCTGCTTTCATGGCTGACGCACTCAGAGATTTTAAGGCTGGCTCTGTACAGCTCACTATTCAGAACGGTGGCGTTATCGGCGTAGCTGTTGTTGAAGGTGATACTGCATTCGCTGGTTCTTGGCCTGGAGCGACTAACTGGACTTCTGGTGAATTTGACTTTGGCGGTTCCAAGGCTGGTGTTCTTGCAGATTCAACCATTATGGGTACATCCCCTGCGCTTGCTATGGGAACAACCTAATAGCTGGGTAGCAGTTAGCTGAAATCGCAATATTTAAGCACTTCTTTCCTCGGCGGCGCAAGCCGTCGGGGGATTAGTGTTATTATTCAAGCGTTTATCCAACATCAGAAGAACGTTTGAATAATGGCGCTCCCGAAATCAACGAAAGGCGGAATATCACATGATACAATACCTTCAGAGACTAAAGCACAAAAAGGGCTTCACGCTTGTCGAGCTTGCGGTCGTTGTCGGAATCATAGCTGTGCTGACTGCGATAATTATGGTGAACATGCTTGGCGGAGATACTGAGAAGATACTTGCGGCGAACTCCAACGCAAAGGTGTTTTTTACGGCAAGCCAGCTGACCCTGACCCGCGCAGAACTGACAGAGCGCTCCATAGTTGACTACCAAGGAAATACTGCGTTTATTGAGTATAAAAACGGCGCCAATACTCTTAATGGAAAATACCTGTTCATGGAGGCTAGGTTCAGCGAGAACGGAATTGTATGGCTTCATGTTGACAACTATCTGAATAAGCTGATGGTGCGAACCGAAGCCGACACAATGACCGCCCTTGAGAAGTACATTTCCACAAATATCAACGAATATGTGTCCGAGAGCGCGGACGGCTATTTCTATGCTTTATGCGACGAGAATTTCACTGTGACATTCGCACATTACTGCAAGGATAGGCTTCCTATGTTCAGCGGCGATACTCTTTCGGAATTCCGCGATAAATATATGATCGGCACCGGCGTAAAGCTGCCAGGAATGGGGTCGATTATCGGCACATGCTCCGATGTTTATACGATCGGGTCTCCCGCGGCTGGCGATTATGCATTTGGTATCCCGGTTGCAAGTGACGCAAATTTCAGCAAATATTTATCCAACTAACATTGAATCAATGCCGCTCCGGTCTGACCGGGGCGG
>ENA-OOXM01001756-OOXM01001756.1-human-gut-metagenome-genome-assembly--contig:-NODE-1756-length-15488-cov-4.909868_pt1 | contig 15488 bp, 9 predicted proteins | sample MGYA00241589_ERZ501347 | MGnify/ENA primary metagenome ERZ501347 (study PRJEB25962, sample SAMEA2042832) | human gut metagenome | biome: human gut; feature: human-associated habitat; material: faeces...
CACCTAAATATGAATTAAAAGATACTTCTTGCTCAACAGAAAAAAGCAGCCTATTGCAAGTTTATTGTGTCAGGCACCAATTGTTCCAATGCAATTTCGGCATTTTTATCGCAAACGAAGCGGCAGAAGAAAACCTGAAAAAGAAACGGGATGGCAGCAACAAGTATCTCTATGAACTTGACTTTTCTTCAGCATTAAAAACAGCCAGAAAGTTCTTCATGCGCAGGGATTCTGGAAGGCACATCGATATTATCCGGCTGATGATGAAATATGTCCACGCAGTGAAAGACAGGTTCCGGCAGTTTCAACGGCCTCTCCGTGGAATCAGCGCAATTCATTTTGGATATCGGTAAGTTCTGCAACTGAATATCCTTCTTTTTGGCAGATGGACAGCATCTGTCTTTTTGGCATACCTGTTTTTGGCTTTTTGAGTTCAAAATATCGGATATTTGACAACAACTGAGCTATCGAACAAAACTTCGAACAACTGACTTAATGGCATTGCCATTGTTTTTCCATTTGTTCCTTTGATGAATCTTCTTTTTTATCTTCTTCACCAGTTCCTGAATCTTCTGGAAAGATTCTTCGCTGATTGTATGTTCCATCCGGCATGCATCATGATTTGCAGTTTCTGGAGATACCCTATCAGTTCTAAGAATTTATTAAGAAATTCTGCCGTTCTCCATTTCATATACTACATCGGCCACGTTCATTGTGGATACTCTGTGGGATACCAGGACAACCGTTTTCTTCTTGGCCGATTCTTTCAATGATTTTAAAATGATTCCCTCGTTTAAAGAGTCGAGGTTCGATGTAGGCTCATCGAGCAGGATCAGAGGGCATTCATGGAGAAATGCTCTTGCAATTCCGATTCTCTGTTTTTCACCACCGGACAGCGTATCACCCAGTTCTCCGACTTCTGTATCATATCCTTTCGGAAGTGTCATTATGAAATCGTGGATAGACGCTTTCTTTGCAGCTTCCATAATCTCTTCTCTGGATGCTCCCGGCTTTGCGATTGCGATATTGTTTGCAATCGAATCATGGAACAGGTGCGTTTCCTGTGTGACATAACTTTCCATATCTCTCAAATGCTTGGTCGGAATCTTGCGGACATCTGTACCGTCTACCGATACACTTCCATCCTGCACATCCCAGAACCGCATCAGCAGTTTTAAGAGCGTAGATTTTCCGGAGCCGCTCGCACCATGAATCCCTGTGATTTTACCCGGCTGTAATTTCAGTGAATAGTTATCTAAAATAACCTCATTATCATAAGCAAATGTTACATGCTCTGCCTCTGCTCCTGTAAATTCATGTTCCATGCTCTCTGCACCGGAAGTTTCCACGTCACCCGGAATTTCTTCCACAAGCGGTGTCTCTTCCAGAAGAGAAAGAACACGCTCACCACTTGCCAGTGTCTGGTTCAGGTTATTGGAAAGGCTTGATAATGCTACTACCGGTCCGAAAGAACCCATCATTGCGATGGTGCAGGTTAAGATTCCCTCGAATCCCATCGCACCTTTGTCGTACAGCCAGATCGTCAGTGCAAGCATTCCAAAAGATGCAAGCAGGATAACCATGTTCGTAAATGAACGCTGTGAGCCTTCCATTTTGCTTAATGACTCCTGCATTCCTGCAAGATTTTTGGAATGCTCAGACATCTGCTCTTTTCTCTTTTCACCCTGTCCGTACTGGATGGTCTCGTCCAGTCCACGTAAAGAATCCAGAACAAAACTGTTCAGTTCTCCGAAGTTTGTCCGAAATTCCATTCCCTTCTGGCTTCCACGTTTTCCATTCCACATCGGGATGACAACACCGACAATCAGATAAGCTACCAGAGCAATCACTCCTGCCAGCCAGTGATATCTTCCGATAAAAATCACCATAATAATTGAGGTCAGCGTTGCAATCGCAATCTGAGAAATGGTATGTGCATAGAACACTTCCAGTAATTCGATATCGGTTGTAATAATCGAGATCAGATTTCCCTTATCCCGTCCTTCCAATTTTGCAGGGCAGAGCTTTCTCAGTGCCGCAAACACTTTGTGACGGATGATTGCCAACAACTTAAATGCGATAAAATGATTACAATACTGTTCCACATAATGCAGGATTCCACGAAGCACTGCAATTACGATCATGACTGTAATAATCGTTTTTACTGGAGTAAATACCCGCCACATATTGTCCACCGGAACAATCATTCCGGCTACTCCTGTCAGAAGACCATGCATGATAACCTGTCCTGCCAGTATCGTCAGGAAGATTGCACATAAATAACCCAATGTTCCAAGGATGATTGCTGCCAGCATGATATGGAGCAAGGGTTTTACCAGACCAATCAGACTTCCCATGATCTGGATGGCACTTCTGCGTTTTGTTGTATTCGTATTTTCACTCATTATGCCATTCCTCCTTTTCCATAGTTTTCCAGTGCCATCTGGCTTTCATACAGATGTCTGTACGCACCATTCTGGCTCATCAGTTCGTCATGCTTTCCGCTTTCTTTGATTTCTCCGTCTTTTAAGAAATAGATCTTGTCAGACTTCACGACATTTGCCAGTCTGTGGGAGATCAGAAGTACCGTCTTTGTCTTTGCCAGTTCGTGAATCACATTCATGATTAGTTCTTCACTTTCTACATCGATATTGGATGCAGCTTCATCAAAAATATAAACCGCACTGTCTGTCCGAAGCAATGCTCTGGCAATTACCAGTCTCTGACACTGACCGCCGGACAGGTTGCTTGCTTTTTCCAACAACTGTGTCTGCAAGCCATCCTGTGTTTGTAAGAACCCTAAGAGATTCACTTTCTGAAGGACAGCTTCCATCTCTTCTTTCGTTGCGTCCGGTTTTGCCATCTTCAGATTTTCTTCTACTGTACCTTTGAACAGGTAGCTGTTATGGCGAACCAGAACAACCCTCTGCATCAGATTGGTTTCATTCACTTCATTAAGCGGTACGCCACCGATGATGATTTCTCCGTTATATCCCCGGTTCTTTGCTGCAAGGATTCCGGCAATCGTACTCTTACCACATCCGGATTCACCAACCAGTGATACAAAACTTCCTGCCGGAAGATTTAAGCCTATTCCTTTTAAAATCTCTCTGTCCTCTTCATAAGAAAAGTGCACATCTTTTAATGTAACATCTAACGCTCCATCCGGCAGTGTTTTTTCTCCAGCCTGTGGTTCCGGCAAATCTAAAATTTTGAAAATCTTATCACTCGCTGCCATACCATTCATTGCGATATGGAAGAATGAACCAAGCAGTCTGAGCGGCAGGAAAAACTCGCTGGCAAGCAGAACGATACATAACGTTCCTGCTACACTGATATTTCCTTTTAAGAATTCAGATACCGCAACCGCCATACCGATCGCAGCTCCACCATACGCCACAATATCCATCACGCTGGTTGAATTGAGCTGCATGGTCAGCACCTTCATCGTAATCTTACGAAAGTTCTGGGATTCCACATCCATCTCGTCTGCTTTCTGCTGGTCTGCCTGATAAATCTTCAATGTGGTAAGTCCCTGTAAATTCTCAAGGAACGAATCTCCCAGTCCAGTATAGATGCTCCAATACTTATTCAGTAATTTCTTTGCAATCTTCTGTACCACCACGATAGAAATCGGGATCAGCGGTACACAAATCAGCAGGATCACACTCGCTTTCAGGCTCACTCTGCAAAGAATGATAAATAAGGTCAGTGGTGCGATCAGGCTGTAAAATAATTGTGGAAGATATTTTCCAAAGTATGTTTCCAACTGCTCCACACCCTCAGTTGACACCTGTACGACCTCCGAAGAGGATACCTGCTCACTGTAGGAAGCTCCCAGCTTTAACATTTTCTCATAAATCTTTTCACGCAGAATCCGCTTTACATCCACACACGCCAGATAGGAAGACCTTGCTCCCATCCGTTCACAGATAAATCGGATCACCACAACCAGAACTAAAATCAGTATTGTCCGCTCAATGATCGGTACGGTTACTGCCCGGTATACTACCCGTTCCAGTAAATCTGCGATAGAAAAGACTGCCAATACCTGCGACAGGAGGGCTGCCCACTGCCACAAAATCGTATACACGATATACTTTTTTGCGTGGGACAACAGCCCCACCAGTCTTGTTTTAATCATAAGTAACTCCTTACTTTTTCTTCTCTTTGTTGCTACACACCAGATGCCAGATAGCAAGCACCGGATGATACAACAGCATCCTTGGTCCTGAAAACCGCATAACCTGCCTGATCTGTTCTCTCATCTCCGGCTTATAACAATGTACCTTACAATTCGCACAAAACGTCTTTTCTTCCATGAATGGACACTTTTGACTTCTTTGTTTTGCATAATCCGAAAGTTTTTGACAGTCAGGACACATCTGCCCTTCCTGTCTTTTTTCTTTCGGATGTTTTTTTCGGCAATACAGCCGGATCATCTCTTCCACGACATACTGTTCTTTCTGCCGTTTCTTTTCTACTTTGTCCATCTTACTCTACGCTTTCTGCCATTTCAGCTTCAGGCTTTTCTGTCTTAACTCTTAAGAAGAAGTATAACAGGTGGCATACCCACACAACTGCGATACAGATTCTTCCGATTGGTACATTCTTCATGCAGATAAAGCCGATTGCCATGACTACCGTTACCATTCCGATAATCTTGCATTTTGTTCCTATTGTCATGGCTCTTTTCTGAACAAAACTGTCCAGATGTTTCTTATAAAGATTCGTTCCTACGAACCAGTCGTGCAGTTTCTTAGAACTCTTTGCAAAGCAAAACAGTGTTGCCATATAAAACGGAACGGTTGGCAGGATAGGAAGTACAATTCCTATCGTACCAAGTCCCAGGCAAAGAAATCCAAGCACGATCCATACTACTTTTAAAGGATTTTTCATCTTCTTTCTGTTCTCCTGTGGGAGTTTTCCTCCCCTTTATTTCTTGTCGTTCTACTACTATTTTCTTCTTACACCGCCAGCACAAACTTCCGTCCATCAACCCTTGTCACACCAAGCTCAATGCCATACAGTTCCCGGATGCTCTCTTCCGTAATCACTTCTTCCGGATCACCTTCCACCAGCACTTTTCCATCTTTCATGCCGATGACATTATCTGAATATGCGATTGCCTGATTGATGTCGTGCAGTACCATGATGATGGTTATTCCAAATTCCTGATTGAGTTTTTTCACCAGTTGCAGGATCTCAATCTGATACCGGATATCCAAATAGGTAGTCGGCTCATCGAGGAACAGCGTCTTTGTTCCCTGACAAAGTGCCATTGCAATCCATACACGCTGACGCTGTCCACCGGAAAGTCTTGACACTTCTCTGTCACGATATTCTGTCAGATTGGTTACTTCCAATGCCCACTGAATCATACGCTCATCTTCGGCACTGTCTCCCTGCATCATTTTCTTATGTGGGGTTCTTCCGAATGCCACCAGATTCTCAACGGTGATATCGTCTGATGCACTGTTATACTGCTGAACAATCGCAACCTTTCTGGCAAATTCTTTTAAATTCAGGTTCTGGATATTCTTTCCTTTGAGGAAAATATTTCCTTTTCTCGGATATAAGTTTTTCGTCATCAGGGAAAACAATGTAGATTTTCCACATCCGTTTGCTCCCATAATCGTTGTGATTTTACCTTCTTCAATCTTCAGGGATACGCCCTTTAAGACTTTATTTTTTCCATAGGAAAAGTGCAGATCTCTAACTTCCATCGCAGGCTTGTCTGCCCACTTATCCGCTTTTTTCACTTTCTTTGCTGCTTCATTCTCTGTAGAAGTCAAATCCATATTCTTTTCTTTACTTCGCATACTTCTTAGACCTCCTTAACAGAATGATGAAGAATGGGCCTCCGACCACACTCATAATGATGGATGCGGATACCTCATACGGAGCAGCTATCGTTCTTCCGATGGTATCTGCCAGCAGGAACGTAAACGCTCCGAACAAAGCACTAAATGGAACTAATGCCTTGTGGTCGCTTCCTACTAAAATTCTTCCGATATGCGGAACAATCAGTCCTAAGAAACTAATCACTCCGGCTACTGCTGTGGAAATACTTGCAAGCAATACTGCTATCAGTGAAATCACGATACGCATTGCATTGACATTGATTCCAAGGCTTCGTGCTGTCTTATCTTCCAGTGCTAACAGATTACACATCTTCGTCATAATCAGTGCCAGAACCAGTCCGATAATTACATACGGTACTAAGGTTTTCACATCATCCCAAGTTTTCATTGTGATATTACCATTGACGATGGCTGCCACGCCAGACATGTTTCCGCCATTCATTGAATTCAGCGCACTGGATAATCCGGTGAACATTGCATCGACTGCCACACCGACAAGGATAATTCTTAAGGGACTTAATCCCCCTTTCCATGACAGGCTGTAAACTAAGACAAATGCAATCACACCACCAAGAAATGCAAATAATGGAGTGAAGAAAAATAAAGTCGGTGCAAATGCGGTAATGAGTACCGCCGCAAAACTTGCTCCACTGGAAATACCGATGATTCCCGGATCGGCAAGTGGATTTTTTAATACCGCCTGAAATAACACACCCGATACCGCTATCGCAGCTCCGGCTAACATGGAGATTACAATTCGTGGGAATCGTAAGTCATAGATTGTTGCCACGTCTTCATTGTACTTTACAAATAATCCTTTCAGTAGTTCCGGGAAGCTGACTTTCAGGCTTCCGATATTCACTGCCGCAAAAAATAATGCAACCAGCAATACGATCATTACAATAAAGGAAATGGCTGCTTTTGCTGTTTTCCGATGCTTTCTTGCTTTATCCTGACCGGAGAGGTTCTGGACTTCCCTTTCGGAAGTCTCAGAAGTATTTTTTAATTCTGTCTCTTTCATCTGTCCTCTCCTTTCTACTTGCTCTGCTGTTCGTTGTATTTTTCAGTTGCGTCAGAATCCTTTGCTTTCTTCTGTGCATTATCACTGGTTTCTTTTGCTTTTGCTGAATCTTCATCACTTTCCGGATAAAGGATTGGCTGTAATTCTTCCAGTGCCTGTGGATACTTAAACGTAGCACTCATACCGAAATATTCATAAGTCAGATCATAAACTCTGCCGTTCTTCACAGCATCGAAATGCTGCCAGATGTCATTCTCCGCAAAATCTTTATTGAACATTTCTACCACCTGATCCGGCAGTGCATGTGCGGCACGTAAGATAATATCCGGCTCTTTGGTTTTCATGTCTTCAGTATTTACGGTCAAAAATTCCTGATCGGTGTCAGAGTATACATTCTCTCCGCCTGCCAGTTCCACCAGACTTCCTACATAGGAATTCGGTGTTGCGATAATATAAGACCCCGGAAGTCCCATCAGGATCATTACCTTCGGATGGTCTTTTCCTTCATTCTTTTTCTTATAATCATCATAGAATTCTGTAAACTCGTCCACCAGTTTCTGTGCCTGATCTTCTCTGTCGAAAATCTCACCCAGTTCCTGAATGGAACGGTACATACCCGGCACACTTCTAAGATTCAAAAACGCCCAGTCTGTATCGATTGCTTCATATTTCGGCTGCAGATCACTCTGCAATGACACCGGACTTAAAATCCAGTCTGGATTAAGTGAGGATACAATCTCCATATCCGGACTCATGGCTGTTCCGACTGTATCTACATCTTTGTATCTGTCTGGAATTGTGGATACGGTGCTACTGCAAACACCTACCAAATCCAGTTCCAGCTTGTCACAGATATCTGCGGTTGCCGGAGAAGTCGCTATAATTCTTGGGCTTTCTTTCATAGCCTGTACTTTTTTCTTGGCTGCCTTTTCTTCCGGATCATTAATCTCTAAGAGAGACTTGGCATCTTCATTGGAAGAATCCTTGTCCGATTTGCTGTCAGAAGTCTTTTTATCTGCCGTCTTACTGCTGGCTGTCTCATCTGTACTGCTCTCTGTCTGCGTAGCAGAATCACTGCTTTTCTTTCCCTGACTCTGGTCTACACAACCTGCCAGAGAAAAAATCATGGTCATTGCAAGGAGAACAGCCGATGCTTTTTTCAAACGCCTATTCATCATCGTCCTCTGCACCTCCCCAACGTTTCCAGTTCTTACGGAAGAAATAAATCACTCCGGATACTGCTCCAAGCAGAATCAGACCTGTTACTACAACTGCCAATGCAATCTGAAAAATCCGGTTGCCGGAAGAAGTATTTCCGCTATCGGAATCGCTGTCACTTGTTCCATCTTTCGCAGTAGAAAGACTTAATCCTTCTGAAGAATTTACTGGATTTTCTGTATCCAGTGAAGAAGAATCACTGCTCGGTTTTGCAGCTTCTGTAATACTGCTCTCCAGTTTCTTTGATGAGCTGCTGGAAGAACTGCTTTTATCGGATGAGCCGGAACTCTGAAGAGAAGAACTTCCAGAACTTAAACTTCCACTGGAAGTAGAACCTGAATTATCTACTGAACCAGAACCACTGGATTCTACTGCTGTTCCATCAGAACTTTCTGTTACCATAGTTGCGTTCATGTCTGTATTGTTTCCTTCACTGTAGTTGCTCGGATACAGATAGAAAATAACATCTCTTCCCATCGGTTCTACATACATGGAACCTCTGACTACACAGTTTTCGCTTGGCACACGCATACACACATCGGCTGTTGTACCGTTGCTGTCTGAACCATTTCCTGTAATACCGATTTCTGATGGTGTAGACCAGCCGGAATCTCCTACATTCTGTACCTGAAAACTATGTCCACTGGTGTAGTCCATCAGACTCATGCGGATGGTCAGATAATAAGCTCCATCGTCTGATACTTCCAAGATACCATTGCTGTATACACAACCTTCTACCATGCCCTGTCCTGTTGCATAAGAACTCTCTCCACCGGAATCTTCGATTACTCCGGTAACCGGGTGTGCGTAACATCTGTTAATTGTACAGCTATACACTGTCCCGCTTGCGGCATAAGCCTTAACAGCAGGAAAGCCTGCCATTAAAGTAATGGCAAGCACACAAGTCATAATGGCAGACAATATTTTATTTTTTTTCGCTGCTAATTTCATTCCTTATCTCCTGTTAAATGAGTTTGGCAGACTCCCAGTCCCGAAGGAATGGGAGGGTCGTCTGCCAAATCTCTACTTAATTATTTTATGTTTGCTTTTTTCTTTCTGTTGTACTCCATGATTCCTGCCAGTAAAGCGACTCCTCCGAGAAGAAGGATAGCTGCCCACAGGGTATTGTTCTGTACAACATCACCAGTCTTAACGTTGGATGCTGATTTCAGGCTGGAACCTGATCCAAGGCTGGATGTTCCACTCTTCAGACTTGAAGAACCACTTCCAAGTGAGGAAGAACCAAGTTTGCTGCTTCCAAGAGAACTGCTTCCAAGGGTATTATTTCCAAGTGAGCTGTTTCCAATAGAAGAATTACTGTTGTTATTTCCGTTGGAATTACTATTATTGTTGTCGTTCTTATCAAAGTCTGGATCATCGGATGTTGTTGCTTTTAATGAGCTCCAATCCAGTTTCAGGTATACTGGCTGTGTTCCTGTACCAGAGCTGATTGCGTCCATAATCGGAACGAATACCTGTAACGGAACATATCCATCATTCAGAGCTTCCGGAATCAATTCGAATGTAACGACATCTGGATAGTTTGTTCCATAAGAATCAGATACTAACGTTCCATCTGCATTCTTCTGATAACTATCTACGGTAACATCTGCAAGTGATCCCTGCGGATTACCATACTGAGGATCAACACTATAACCTGTTGTGAAGTATTTCAGCTGGCTTAAATATCCAAGTTTTTGTCCTACGGTCAGTCCGTTGAAGTTCAGAGTGATATAGTATTTACCATTCTTCACTGTCAGTTTAATTGTATGGTTGATTGCTTCATTTGACATAGAATAAGTATTCTTGTCTACTTTCACCATTGTTCCATAGATAGAGTAAACCCCATCAGCAAGGTTCTTGATATCCAGTTTTCCATCACTCTTCTTTGCTAACTGCTGGATTGCTTCTGTCAGTTTTGTCACCTGATCATCTACCAGTTTCTGTGATGCAGAATCATTATCCATTACATTCTGAGCACGACCTACTGCACTCTGTAATGTTGCAAGAGAACTTTCTGTATAAATGTCTGTCTGGCTTAAATATGTCTTTGCTTCTGCAATCTTGCTTTCCAGTTTGCTCTTATCTACAACTGCTTTTTCTACCAGTCCGTTTAATGCAGTTGTCAGAGATTTCTCTGCTGCTGCAACTTCTGCCTCTGTTGCTTTTGGATTTGCTGCAACATTCTCAGCCAGTGTAATTGCTGTATTCAGGACCGTCAAACTGCTGCTTTCATAAACATCTGTTTTTGCTGCCTCAGCTTTTGCTTTTTCAATCAGGGCATTTAAGTTTGTCTTATCAACAACTCTTAAACTGTCAAGTGCTGTCTGAAGTGCTGTAACCTGTGCCTGAACTTCTGCCTTGGTAGCATCTTCTTTTGCTGCTACTGCCTGTGCATTTGTGATTGCTGTCTTTAATGCTTCTAATGTTGCAGAAGTATAAACAACATCGGTACGATTTGCTTCTGCTGTTGCTTTTTCAATCAAAGCATTCAGTTCTGTCTTGTCTACGATCTGAGTTTCTACTGCATCTACGGCTGCCTGTAAAGCTGTCACCTGCAGATCAATTTCTTTCTGTGTAGAATTCATATCATTGTAAACATCCTGAGCTGTCATGTAAGCCGCATTTAAAGCGTTCCAGTATTCGTCAGCAACATCACCCTGCTGCATACCGGATACCTGATTCAGAAGTGCTTCGATTACACTGTTGTCTCTTTCTACTCCTGTCTCCTGTTTGATGTTTGCCCAGTCGATAGAAACTCTGGCAACCTTTGTACCCTGTCCTTCACCGATGCTTTCCATAACCGGAACATAAACCTCTACATAGAACAGGTTGTCGTTCAGTTCAATCGGGATTGATAATTTTTTTGGATACCAGTTTCCTTCTGTATTCTTGTCGTAATACTCAGAGTTCTTGTCATTAAATAAATCGTAAACATCTGTGTACTCTTCCAGAATTGTTGCATCGGAAGCTTCATATTTTACCGGATAATTATATTTGTTGTATTCAACCGTATCCATATCTACTTTTTTCAGTTTGTACAGATAACCTGTCATTCCGGCAAATTTCATGGACTGGAAGTTCATCTCCAGTGTTACTTCACCTTTACCCGTAACTCTTACAATTCCGTTCTGAATCATGGAAGCATTTCCCATAGAATCTTCATCGGATGTTGCGTTGAGCAGTTTGATCGGTACGGAATATGTACCTTCAAAAATCTGCGGATATTTTTCAAAGAGATCACTCTGTTTGTTTTTAACAACAAGTGCTTCATAAGAAGAGGTCAGCAGTTTTGTCTGCTTTTCTACTTCTGGTTTTGTTGCATTGACATCAGCGGATACTTTCTGAGCAGATTTGATTGCTGCCTGGAAACTGTTCCAACTGTTGTCTGTATAAGTGCCGTCATTTGTCTTGGTCAGTGCATTTTCGATATAGCCATTTAATTCTGACTTATCTACTGCATCATCCAGACGAACAAGTGCTTTCACTGCTTTATCCAGCTTGTCAACCTGTTCATTCATTTCATCTACTGTCGCATCAGATTTTGCTAATACTTCTTCAGCTTCCTTGATTGCAGCCTTCAGATTCTCATAACTGTCTTTTGTATAATTTGCTTCTGCATAATTATTTTTCGCATCGGAAACTGCCTGATCCAGTTCTGCTCTTGCTTTTACGTCTTCTTTCATTACAAGACCTGCTGTTGCTGTGTCCAGAGTAACTTCCGCTGCTGTGATTTCTGACTGGAATGCCACTTTGTCTGCCAGAACACTCTCTGCTGTAGCAATGGCATTTGTCAATACTGCAAATGAATCACTTGTGTAATTCTTCTCTTTTAATACTTTTGCATCATTCAGTTTTGATTCCAGATCGGATTTTTTAATTTCCTGTTTTACTGCAGATTTTAAATCAAGATTTAACAGGAGTTCTGCTTCTCCGCTTTCTGTTGTTACTTTTACTTTATGGTTTTCTACATTTGCAGGAAGTTTCACTACAAGTCTGCCTGCGTCTGTATCTGCATCCGCATATCCGGCACCCTTGCGATACTGCATACCGGTAATTCCGTCCACGTACAGATAAGCAGTTACATTGCCGTCTTTATCTGTATATAAACGAGCAGATTTTAATCCTGCATTCAAATCACTTGCTGTTCCATCCTGATTGGTAAGTGTTGCCTGTACTTCGTAAACACCTTTTTCCATGGAAACGGCTGTTGACATCGGTACAAGTGCATCTACTGCTGACTGAAGGTCTGCGGATGCCTGATCTGCATTTTCTTCTGTTACCTTTCCTTCCTGAGCAGTAATCACTGCCTGAAGGTCTGCCCAGCTTTCTGCTGTATAATCTGCTTCATTTAATGCTTTGGCATTTTTCAGGACTTTATTGTATTTGTCAAGTCCAGTTGCCTCTTTTAATCCGCTGATTGCATCAGAAATTTCTTTATCTAATGCTACGATTTCAGAATCGTTTGCAGAAGTTGTTCCGTCGATTACCTTCTGAGCTTTTGCTACTGCGTCAGATAATACTTTGTAAGATTCCTCTGTATAATTGTCGGCTGTATATTTAGATGCTTTATCAACTGCTACAACTAAAACAGATTTATCGTGGGTTGGCTCGTTAATTTCTGCCACAGGTGTTAAACCAGATAAAGTCATAAATGCAGTTCTGCATCCTTCACCAGATCCAGGAACTTTATGCTGAAGTTCATCCATGATAGGAACAAAGAAGTTCAAATATACCCCATCATCTCTGTCTGCTGATTCTGGAAATTCAAAACCTACGCTCTTCGGATAATATAAGTCATATTCTTCCGCATAGGAATCCATATCTGTGCTTCCCGAATCATTTAGGTAGTAACTATAATAATCAAGCGGTGTATATTCACTTAATATCGGAAGTCCGTTTTCTTCTGTCTGCTCATTATTTGCCCAGAATATTCCATTTGTATAACCATATCTGCCCGTAATCACAATTCCTTGTGTATCAAAATAGATATGTTTCTTTCCATTCTCTACTACCAAACGAGCTGAATCATTTACAACCGCAGAATTGCTCATAGACAATCTATCCGGCTGATCCTGCTGCCACATAGTAACATTAACATTATATGTTCCGTCCTGGATTTCTGAAATATCTACTTTATCCGCTTTTTGTGTAATGGCGATTGTATTATAAACACGAGTAGTGCCTGTTATAACCAGTTCATCGCCCTCCATGTGAATACTTCCATCATCATTTTTATAGGAAGATGAATCAAAATACTCTATCGGATTAAACATTTCATTTACTGGATAATACCATTGAACTTCTATTTTGCTCGTATCCCAGTCTTTCGGAATTTTTACTCTTAATTCTACTGCTCTCGATGGAATAACCTGCGAGTCATTCATTTTTAATGACAAATTATAGATCAATGCTTTTGAAGCGTTTCCTGCTAATAAAGAATAATATTTGTTATATTCACTATCTTCATCTGAGGTTTCCTGTAAAAGTTCTGCTCCAAATTTTGCTTTACTATTAACTGTATAGTTATCTGTTACAAGTGTAACATCACCATCTGTCAATTCGAGTTTTTCTTTCGGTGTTGTTCTTACTCGCAATTCTCCATAGTAGGTACCATCTTCTGTTTGTATCTCAACCTGTTTTCCAAAAATAGCTTCTTCTAAGTTTTCGTATTCAATGGAAAATTTTCCATCTTCCAAAATATTGTCTGAATAAACAGAAATATACTTATTCTTTTTTACTTCTCTCGAATACGCATACATATATTGACGATATGAAGAAGTTGAAGGATAAGTACACTCGCCTAAATCCTTAATTTCTTCAAGTACTCTTATTGAATCAATGCTACTTGTCTCTGCTGTAACAGTAACTTTTCCATTCTCAATTTTTGCTTCACAAGTACCACTAAACAAATCATTTGCAGTTTTTTCTTCTGCTACAAATCCTGTGAAATCCGGTGAATCTCCAACACTGGTTACAACTTTAGAAAGCTCCAATCCAATATTTTTATAATTTTCTTCGTTAATCTCTTTAGCAACTACTGCATTATTTACATCAAATGTAAATTTTCCGTTTACAATTCCGTACATATAGCTTTCCAAGTCATCATCTGTTCTTCCATAACTATAGAAAGCTTTAGTATACATCGTTCCTTCCAGTGTATCCACATCAAAAGAATACCACGACACACCCGTTGTTGCTTTTTCAACAGAATAATTTTGAATGTATTTATCATTCCACTCTTCATTAATTTGTCCTTGTTCCTTCAAATATTCCGTTGCCTCTGATGGATTTTCCTCATTATTAGCAATATATTTTTCTGGAATATTAAAAGTTCCCATAGGTGCATTCGAAGGTGCTATATCATCTGAAATTACACCCGGTTTTGAGAACTGCAAAATATCAATTTTTTCATAATTTTCAATCTGTAAGGTTACATGATATGTTCCATTATCATTCTTTTTTACTAGTGCAACATTATCCATGTAATCCTGAACTGTACCCGAATAAGGCTCCTCCGTAAGCAGTTTTCCAGAAGGTCCATAAAAAGTCAGTGGAACAACATATTCATTTTGGTTATCTAACTCTGTAGTTATATTTTCTAATTCAGACTTGGCATCATTATAAGCAGATAAAGAATCTTCCATTTTTTCTTTTTGTTCTTCAACAGAAACCGTTAATGCGTCATATGCTTTTACAGCGAGGAAAATTCCACCGACTAACATTGTTATCCAGCCAGCAGGAGTAGTGAACAACCATGTCTTCATAGCCGATATATTTGCTTTTATAGCAGTTGTAAAAGCACCAGTGGCTAATGTAGTACCCGTTTCACTTGCTGTCAATGCAACATTACTTGCTGTTAATTCACCATTTGCAACAGCTTGAGCATTTTGTGTAACTATTTTTTCAAGAGCACTTTTAGCTTGAGCATCTGTTGCTGCTTTTTCTGCCAATTCTGAAACTGTTAACGTATCAGTCGAAGATGTTAATCCCCAATTAGCTAAAGTTTCAGCAGATATACCAGCAGTTTTTGAAAGTTGTTCTGCTGTATATTTTGTATTAGCCGAAGATAACATAGACATTACAATACACTGTTCTTTTTGTTCTTCTGTCAACAATTTAGATGACAATAAAACTTTCTGCTGAGAGGCATCTAGTGCAGAAAAAGATGCTAATAATTTAGTTGTATTTCCTGTATTATTTAAAACTGTTGATATATTTGTTAATTGTTCTTTGAATATCATACTATATTTTAAGCAAGGTATTGTTTGAGGATACCATATCAATCATTTGTTTGAGGAATGATTGTGCTTTGTATTGCTAAGAGAAAAGTATTGTGGTATACTTTTCGTACAACAAATTCTAAATATTGACGAGGAAATAAA
>ENA-OOXM01001760-OOXM01001760.1-human-gut-metagenome-genome-assembly--contig:-NODE-1760-length-15457-cov-3.727048_pt1 | contig 15457 bp, 9 predicted proteins | sample MGYA00241589_ERZ501347 | MGnify/ENA primary metagenome ERZ501347 (study PRJEB25962, sample SAMEA2042832) | human gut metagenome | biome: human gut; feature: human-associated habitat; material: faeces...
CCTGGGGGGGGGGGGGTGGGGGGAGAGGCTTCGAGCTGATTTCCCTATCCTTTCCCGTGAGGTATATGGCAAGCCGTTGGTCTATCTGGACAACGGCGCGACTACGCAGAAACCTCGCCAGGTAGTAAATGCCATTACGGACGAATATTATTCGGTGAATGCCAATGTGCATCGCGGAGTGCACTTCCTGTCGCAGCAGGCTACAGAGCTGCACGAGGCCTCGCGTGAGACGGTGAGACGTTTCATCAATGCTCGCAGCACGAATGAGATTGTCTTCACCCGTGGTACGACGGAGAGTATCAACCTGCTTGTCTCCAGCTTTGGTGAGGAATTTATGCAGGAGGGGGATGAGGTGATTCTTTCTGTGATGGAACACCATAGCAACATTGTTCCCTGGCAGCTGCTTGCCGCCAAGCGTGGAATTACCATCAAGGTGATTCCGATGAATGACAAGGGCGAACTCTTATTGGACGAATATAGGCAGTTGTTCTCCGAACGTACCAGGATTGTCAGTGTGGCGCATGTTTCCAATGTGCTGGGTACGGTCAATCCCGTCAAGGAGATGATTGCTTTTGCCCATGAGCAGGGTGTTCCGGTGCTTGTGGACGGTGCCCAGTCCATTCCCCACATGCCGGTAGATGTGCAGGATCTGGATGCCGATTTCTTCGTTTTCTCCGCGCACAAGGTGTATGGTCCTACGGGGGTAGGGGTGCTTTATGGTAAAGAGGGGTGGCTGGATAGGATACCTCCCTATCAGGGCGGTGGAGAGATGATTCAGCATGTATCTTTTGAAAAGACTACCTTCAATGAATTGCCCTTCAAGTTTGAAGCCGGTACGCCGGATTATATCGGTACTACCGGACTTGCCAAAGCTTTGGACTACGTTTCGCTGGTTGGGATGGACAAGATTGCCGCCTATGAACACGAATTGACCCAGTATGCCATGCAACGGCTGAAAGAGATTCCCGGTATGCGTATCTTCGGCGAGGCAGAAGACAAGGGTAGTGTCATATCGTTTCTGGTAGGTGATATCCATCATTTTGATATGGGTACATTGCTCGACCGTCTTGGCATTGCCGTACGCACGGGACATCACTGTGCCCAACCATTGATGCAGCGTCTTGGCATAGAGGGAACGGTGCGTGCATCTTTCGGGCTTTACAATACCCGGGAGGAGATAGATGTGCTGGTGGCAGGTATAGTTCGTGTCAGCCGGATGTTCTGACAATTTTTTCACTCTTCGTTGCAACTTTCCCTTATATGCCAGCGTCTAACTATATAAGTAACTTTAAAAAAACAGATTATGTTAGTAACAACAACTCCGACTATTGAGGGTGGACGCATCACCCGCTATTATGGCATCGTTTCCGGTGAAACAATTATCGGTGCCAATGTATTCCGCGATTTCTTTGCCAGTATTCGCGACGTGGTGGGTGGGCGAAGCGGTTCTTATGAAGAAGTGCTACGCGAAGCCAAGGAGACTGCTTTGCGCGAGATGCAGGATAATGCCCGAGCCATGGGAGCCAATGCCGTGATTGGCGTTGACCTTGATTATGAAACAGTAGGAGGCAGCGGCAGTATGCTGATGGTTACAGCCTGCGGTACGGCAGTAACGGTGGAATAAGCTTGCTTTAAGTATTCAATATAGGAAGATACAAGAAATGGCAGCCTGATGAATGGTTGCCATTTCTTTATAAATAGTTTCTTTTATCGGTTATTTGTACCAGTCCTTATAATTTGCTCCATTGGAATTGACCCAATCCATAAAATGTTCAAAGCTCTTGTCTATCGGATGGCTTTCAGGAGTATTGAAGCTTGTTGCTCCGCTTAAATGGATAGCAAAAGGATAATTGCCGTTGGCTATATAATAGCTTGTCGGTACAGAAGATAAATCCTCTCCAGTATGGAACAAAGTCATGTCTGCCTTTTCGGTCGGAGGATAATTCACCAGATGCACTTCTGTGCGTGGTTTTCCCAATCCGTCGTGTACCATGATGAACGGATTGTAAGGAGGAACTCCAAGCGTCTCATGGGGCAATGGGCTCTTGAAGGTGTTTTTTATCTTATATGTGGCGGTTTTTCTATTTCCTTCTGTTACATTGACTGCGCTTAGGAATACATTGACGGTTGCTTTGGAAAGGTCTGCATCCAGTCCTTGTCCGTTGAATGTTGTGGAGGTTGCCAGCATTTCGGTTGAGGTATTGCTGCGTTCTGTATTCAGTTGGTAAGCGAAACCATTTTTGAAGGTGGCGCCGGACCAAAGCAACTCATAGGTATCTTCTGTAGAAAGAACCTGATTGTTGCTATTAAAATTCAATACGGACTGGTATCTTACAATGACATCATTCAAATCATAGTCACCCTTGTTGGGCCAGCAGTCTTCGAAAGCGACGATTCCTTTGTATTCCAGACTGTATTTCTTATCCTCATCACCACTGCCAGGCTTAAGATCAGGAATATCCGGATTGGTGATGGCTTCTATGGGATTAGACCATACATTGAACTGGCTATCGTTGTAATCCTCGTCTGTCCAGTCCTCGAATGATAACACAATAAAATCATCGATACGGAATGCGGCTGTATGTGTACGGTTGTCTTCATTCAGCTCTGTAGTAGAGTAGAAGGGGGTACTGTTTCCGCCATAGAAACTGTCGTTCAATAGGAACCATCCGATTTTTACTCCATTGGGAAACACGGTACCTTGGTCCACTCCGTTGGAGTCTATGTAGTGAAGCTTTACACTTTCACCGCCTTTTAGTCCGGAAGCTCTTTTATTGTAATAATCATCCATCAGAGTATTTGGGAAAACAATACATTTGGGAGCTTTTTTGATTTCACTTAAAGATGCACCTGTCTTGTAGCAATAATAACCGAAGGCACTTGCTGCACCGCTGCCCCCTCCAATCATCCGGACATACACTTCTGCATCACGTCCTTGCGGGTCATTGATTTCGAAATCTATACTTTGCCGGTATTGTTCCGGGCATGTGCCTCCTTCTGTCAAGGTCTTGTTGATAATTGTCAATACATCACCGGGAATTGTAATATTATTGTTTTTATCTAAATAATTAGGATATCCTCTTATGCTCCATGTTCCCAATGTATGGTATCCTTTGGGTGCCTGCCAACCTGCCCGTGTTTGCGGACTGTCATCGGCTGTATCCCATTTTATATAGGCAGTGATGGCATTTTCTGCAATAACTGTCTTGAAGATGTTGGGCACACCTATATAGGAAGTATAGATATATGCTTCGTCTCCATAATCCGAACTGATGATTTCCTTGCCGTTATATGCACCGTTGCCGTCCGTCATGCGTCTGATGACCGGTTTCAAGTCTGTGCGTTTCATTATCTGACCGTTTTTGTCGATGGTGAACGGGTTTTCAAGATAGATTTCAAAAAGTACTTTATAACCTTCGGGGACATCGTACTTTACATTGACTTGGATGGAAGATGTTGTGGAAAAATCAAAAGAGTTGGGAGTCTTTTCATCGTCTTTCCCATTATTGGGATTGTAGACGTCGCGTTCGCATCCCATGAATAGGAATGCCATCATAATGCTGCATAATGTACAAACCATCATTTTGCATGTAAGCTTAGAGCTGATAAGTTTCATAATCCCTTTGTATTTAGCTTGTTAATCCGTTACAAAGGTATTATAAAACTTGTAATATTTATCTATTTCATGCTCTATTTTTTTCATTAAATACAAAAAAACAAGAAAAAGGGCTGCCTATTTGCTTATTTCGTTTCAAATCAATACTTTTAGGCTTTCGTTCAACCTTTTAATACGAATCATGCTATGGACCAATTACTTTTCTGGCTGGTTCCGGCCGCTTCCGTTCTGGCACTTTGCTTTGCCTGGTATTTCCACCATGAAATGATGAAAGAGAGTGAGGGTACTCCTCAGATGATTAAGATTGCTGCTGCTGTGCGCAAAGGTGCCATGTCCTACCTTCGCCAACAATACAAGATTGTGGGTTGGGTGTTTCTGGGACTGGTTATCCTTTTCTCTGTTATGGCATACGGATTCGGGGTGCAGAACTCCTGGGTGCCGATTGCTTTCCTTACCGGAGGATTCTTCTCCGGACTCTCCGGCTTTCTGGGCATGAAGACGGCTACATACGCTTCGGCGCGTACTGCCAATGCAGCCCGCAGTTCGCTGAATGCCGGATTGCGAGTGGCTTTCCGCAGCGGTGCGGTGATGGGACTGGTCGTGGTTGGCCTTGGTCTGCTTGATATATCTTTCTGGTATTTGTTGCTGAATGCAGTGATTCCGGAGGATGTGATGACACCCACCCATAAACTCTGCATCATTACCACTACCATGCTGACTTTCGGTATGGGCGCTTCCACGCAGGCACTGTTTGCACGTGTGGGTGGAGGCATCTATACAAAAGCCGCCGACGTGGGTGCCGACCTTGTGGGCAAGGTGGAAGCCGGTATCCCCGAAGACGACCCGCGCAACCCTGCCACGATTGCAGATAATGTAGGCGACAATGTAGGCGACGTGGCAGGTATGGGCGCCGATTTGTACGAAAGTTATTGCGGTTCTATCCTTGCTACGGCTGCCCTCGGTGCTGCCGCTTTTATACACTCGGGTGATACGCTGATGCAGTTCAAGGCCGTCATCGCTCCGATGCTGATTGCAGCCGTCGGAATATTGCTTTCCATTATCGGTATCTTTTCCGTGCGCACCAAAGAGAATGCAAAGATGAAGGACTTGCTGAACTCGCTGGCTCTCGGTACCAATCTCAGTTCTGTACTGATAGTCGTTGCGACTTTCTTTATCCTTTGGCTGCTGAAGCTGGACAACTGGCTGTGGATTTCCTGTTCCGTGATAGTGGGCCTGATAGTGGGTATCATCATCGGGCGTTCTACGGAGTACTATACTTCCCAATCCTACCGTCCTACCCAAAAGCTGAGTGAAAGTGGGAAGACCGGTCCGGCAACCGTCATTATTTCCGGCATCGGCTTGGGAATGCTCTCCACGGCCATTCCGGTGATTGCTGTGGTGGTGGGCATCATTGCTTCCTACCTCTTTGCTTCCGGTTTCGACTTTTCCAATGTAGGCTTGGGGCTTTATGGTATCGGTATTGCGGCGGTAGGAATGCTTTCCACATTGGGCATCACGCTTGCCACAGATGCTTACGGACCGATAGCCGACAACGCGGGTGGCAATGCGGAGATGTCCGGTCTGGGTGAGGAGGTGCGCAAGCGTACCGATGCGCTCGACTCCTTGGGCAACACTACAGCCGCTACGGGCAAAGGCTTTGCCATCGGTTCCGCCGCTTTGACGGGATTGGCTTTGCTTGCATCATACGTCGAGGAAATCCGTATCGGGCTGACCCGCCTCGGGACAACCGAACTGTCGCTTCCTCATGGCGATGCCGTGTCTCTTCAAAATGCCACTTTCTTTGACTTTATGCACCACTATGACGTGACGCTGATGAATCCGAAGGTTCTTTCCGGCATGTTCCTGGGTTCGATGATGGCATTTCTTTTCTGTGGATTGACGATGAATGCGGTAGGGCGTGCAGCGGCCCATATGGTAGACGAAGTGCGCCGCCAGTTCCGCGAAATCAAGGGAATCCTTACGGGAGAAACGGAGCCTGATTATGAGCGTTGTGTGGCAATCTCGACGAAAGGGGCGCAACGCGAGATGGTGGTTCCGTCACTGATAGCTATCATTGTTCCGATTGCTACGGGACTTATTTTCGGTGTTCCCGGTGTGCTCGGCCTGCTGATTGGCGGATTGAGCAGTGGTTTCGTGCTTGCCATCTTTATGGCAAATGCCGGTGGTGCATGGGATAATGCCAAAAAGTATGTGGAAGAAGGCAACTTTGGCGGCAAAGGCAGTGAAGTCCACAAGGCTACAGTCGTGGGTGACACCGTAGGAGACCCGTTCAAGGACACATCCGGTCCGAGCTTGAATATCCTAATCAAGCTGATGAGCATGGTAGCCATTGTGATGGCAGGGCTTACGGTTGCGTGGAGTCTGTTCTAGAAAGAGTTTTTCCCCGTATCCCACCAAAGGCGGGTGGCGCCGTTATCTGCGCCACCCAGTTTTTCCGTGAGGGTGGCGTATTGTGCCGGGTCGGCAGTGGCGGCGTCCGTCGAGAACGGAAGGCGGCGGATCATGATATCCGTATCAATCACTTTTCCGGTGTTGCTTTGGACCTTGAAAAGTTTGGGGTATCCGGTACGGCGTTGCTCAGCCCATGCCTCATAACTTTCGGGCCAGCATGCCAGCCACTTCTGGGTAATAATCTTTTCGAGTTTCGTCTCTATGTCTGCATCTTCTTCCCATTTGGGGGATATGGTAATCAAGGCTTTCATGTCCTTGCCTACCTTGCCGCCCGAGACTACATCTTTATAATCGGCAGGGGTTTTGTCGCTTTCCAGATATTCGGAGGCACCAGCACAGTCCCACTGTGTAAATGAAGTACTTACCCCGTATTCATAGCATGTGCGGGGATTCTCTTTGGTATAGCCACGGAGGGCTGCTTCGGCCCTGAGCAGCCAGACTTCTGCCGCACTCATCAATACGGCTCCGGTCTTTTCGCCGATGGTACTTGTGTTGAGGGAAGAGCAAAAACTGTAAATGTTGGCGTCACCGTCTTTCATGGGTAACCCGATGGGAATGCCTAACAACTGTTTTTGATAACCTTCGAGAAGGGCGGTGTTATACCATTTCTTGCCACGCGGGTCCTCATAACCGTTGACAATGGATTCCATCGAGGCATTCATGTAGACTTCACCCCAACCGGCAACGGCACACAAAGGATTGATATAGTTCTTGCCCATTACAGCGATGGTTTCCCTTGCACCTTCCAGTACACCTTGATTGTCATTCAGTGCTTTGGTTGCTTGGTCTTTGGCAAGTGTTGCATCTACATTGGAGATGCGCATGGCAAGGCGCAAACGTAGTGAGTTGGCAAACTTTAACCACTCCTTCAAGGTCTTGCCGTTGGTCAGCATATCATACTCTTTGAATTTGTTGTTGTCACCGCCCTCGTCCAGGTATTCCCTTATCAATTGCTGCCCTTCGTCCAGGTCTGCAAAGAAGCGTGTATAGGCTTCTTGCTGTCCGTAAACCCGGGGTGTCTCACCCAGTTGATGGTAGACCAGCGGACCGTATGTATCGGCAATGCGGTGCATCAGTTCCACTTTCAAAATTTCGGTAATGCCGAGGTAGCCTTTCAAGTTGTCATTGCCATAAAAGTTCTTTTCTGCCTTCTGCACCTCCGTGTAGACATATCCGTAAGTACATTGCCATGCGGCATTGGTCCAGCCTGAGTTCAGGTTGTAGCAGGCGTTGGATTTCATGAATTTAGGAATAGGGTCCATGAAGTAGCCGGAGAACATGTCATGGTTCAGGGATTGTGTCATCTGCCATACCCAATTTAAGCCTACAGAACCTATATTGAAGTAGATGCCCGACTGTATGGGTTCGAATGGAGCAGTCAGGTTCTGGAAATCTATTTCCTTTTTGTCGTCCGAGAAACCTCCCTTGATTTCGTTGTCGTTCTCAAAACCGCCGGTGCAAGCTGCAAGCAGCAATATGCTATGGCAGAAAAGGAATATGATGCACTTGTTTTTCATAAGGTATTCATTTTAAAAGGTTAATCTTAGGTTAAAGCCGATATTCCGGGTAGTAGGCATGCCAAACACGTCTACTCCTTGATTGTTGTTGCCTACGGACATTACTGCATCGGGGTCGAACGGTGCTTCCTTCTTTAAGAAACACAAGTTGCGCGCTGCCAATGATACGTCGATTCCCTTTATGAATCTACTGTTTTCCAGTATCGTTTTCGGGAAAGAATAGCTCAGTGATACTTCACGGAGTCTGATGCAGGTTGCGTCGTACATATAATATTCGGAGATGGCATTTCTGCCGCCTACTGCGCTGTAAAATGCTCTCGGGTCGTTGAACTTCTGTCCCTGGTATTCTACATATCCCCGGGTGCGGGCATCTTCGGTGACTTTGGTCACGCCGTTGGCATCCAACTCAGACTGTGTCAGTGACATGACTTCGCCGCCAAAGCGGAAATCTATCAGGAAATAGAGCTCCAGGTTCTTGTAGGTAAGTGTGTTGCTCCATCCCATGGTGAAGTCTGGATTGGCATTCCCAAGCAAATCCTTGTTTCCGGTATTTCCCAAAGGCCTTTTGCTGGTTTCATCAACCATGATGCTGCCATCCTCGTTACGGCGGAAAGCATTTCCATAAATATCCCCCAGGCTGCCTCCTTCTTTGACGCGCATCTGATAGCCTGCGTTGAAACCTTCTTCGTAGTAGGAAAATTCCGGATAGTCAGGATGCAGGGTCACTACTTTGTTCTTGTTGGCGGACATGTTGATGAGACTCTTCCACGAAAAGTTTCTGTATAGTAGCGGAGTGGCGTCTACCGTCAGCTCAAAACCCTGGTTACGTATTTTTCCGGCATTGACATACCGGTATTTATAGGTGGAGCCCGTAGGATTGTCCATTCTCAACAACTGGTTCTTGGTATTGGTCTGATACCAAGTGAAGTCTATCCCGAAGCGGTGATGGAAGAAGCGCCATTCTGTACCGAATTCGATGGAGCTGCTGATTTCCGGTTTTAGGTCACCGCGCTGTTCTACGGTATTTACATTGATACTGCCGCCTACCATGATGATGTCTACCGGATTGGTGATTCCTATCGGGAGGTCATTACCGACTTCCGCCCATGAAGCGCGCACTTTTGCAAAACTTATCCATTTGGGCAGGGAGCAGGTTTTGTTAAGAATCCAGGTAGCTCCTATGGAGGGATAGAAGAATCCGGTATTCTTGCTGTCTGTGTGGGCTAATGTGGATGACCAGTCGTTACGTGCGGTAATGTCCAAGTATAGTAGTCCTTTCCAGCCCCACTGCATGGTGGCAAATACTGATTGGAGCGTGCGTTTGCTGTCGATGCTCTGATTTACGGCTGCTTTGGAGTCCATCACTACATTGGGGACGGTAAATACATTCGGTTTGTAGAGGGAAGCAAGCCTTGAGTCTATCGTCAGTGAATTGACTTTACTCATGTTGATGCTGGCTCCCAGTGCCGTATTGAGGGAAAAGTCATCAAATTCCTTGTTGAACAAGACCATTGCGTCACCGTAGACTTGGATTTCCTGGCTGTCCGACCAGATGTAACGTCCGTTTTCCTTGTCCTCGTATTTGCCGGCGATGTTGGGAGCTGTAGTGGCATACATCTTATTGTCGAATTTATCACTGATATAATCCACATTACCCCGTACCTGCAGGTTGAAGTAGTCCGTAATGTGCAGATTGGCTCTGGCCGATGCCACAGCGCGATAACGCTTGTAGCCACTGAGCACGCGGTTTTTCAGCCAGTAGGGATTCTGTCCCCATTCACTGACGGTACCATCTCCATTCTTTTCAATCCAGTTTTGTGTCATCATATTGCGGTCGGCATTCCACGTTTCAAAGTTTTCTCTGTAAGTGCTCATGTCTACGCCACGTGGGAAACTGTACAAGCTGACCAGCGGATTCAGATAATAGCCGCCGGTAGCAGGGGAGTTCTTGACGGTTTGGGTCATTAGTGTTGCAATGCCGTCCAGTTTCAGCTTGTTGTTGAAGAGGCTGGCCGTTTCGTGTAGGTTCAGGTTATTCTTCTGTAGTTTGTTATTGTCCACAATTCCTTTAGCCGTGGTGTTGGCGTATGAGAAATAAGTTTGTACCTTTTCATTTCCGGTAGTGATGGCCAGCGAATTGAAAGTGGTGATGCCATTGCTGAAGAATTCGCCTATGTTGTCATAGTCCGTTACATTGCCTTTTGTACCCCAGCTTGCCGTACCGCCATCTTCGTTCCGGCCGTATGTATTTTGGAATTCGGGGGTACTGATGGCGTGACTTACGGTCAGGTTGGAGGAGAATGTAACGCGCTGCAGTCCGGCCTTTCCCTTTTTAGTGGTGATCAGAATGACGCCATTAGCTGCCTGCGAACCATAAAGCGCGGCGGCAGAAGAACCTTTCAGGATGTTGATGCTTTCTATGTCGTCCGGATTCAGGTTGGAAATCCCGTCACCGGCATCACGGTTCAATCCATCGTAGTTACCGCCGATTACGGTGGAGGTGGATTCTGTTGAGCTGTTCAGCATAGGAACACCGTCAATTACGTACAAGGGCTGGTTGTTGCCGCTGGCAAATGCAGAGCGTGCACCGCGAATGACGACTTTGGCAGAACCTCCTAAATTGGCGGTTTTATTGATTTGTACTCCGGCCGTCTTTCCTGCCAGTGTATTAATCATGTTCGGCTCTTTGGCACGGGTCAGCTCACTGCTGCTTATCTGTTGGGTAGAATAGGTCAATGAGGACATTTTCTTCTGGATACCCATGGCGGTTACCACTACTTGCTCCAGGGCGAGGCTCTTTTCTTCCATCCGGATGTGGAGATTATTTCTACCGTTCAGGGCAATGGTTTGCGGTTCATAACTGATGTAGGATACGACAATAGTGGCATAAGGAGGGATATTCATACTAAATTCTCCTTCGGTATTGGTGATAACACCATTGGCGGTCCCTTTTTCAAGAATGTTGGCACCGATAATCGGTTCGCCTTTGGAGTCCGTCACCTTTCCTCTTACAGTAGCCATTTCCTGCAGAGTGTCTGTCTTATCCTCAGCACTCCTGCTGTTTTTGGTTAAAACGATGTTTTTGCCTTCCATCACATACTTGATGTCTGTCCCTTTGAACATTTGGTCAAGTACTTCGGAAACAGTTTGGTTGCTTGCATTGATGTCGACGGTACGGCGTACATCGACGTTCTGTTTGTTATATACAAATAAGTATTCTGTTTGCGATTCAATTTGCTCGAGAACTTGCCCTACTCTCAGCCGGGCATTTTGAATGCTGACCCTGGCATTCTGAGAGTAGCAGTTCCCGCTGTACACCTGAAATATAACAAACAGGAGAAGGAATAATGTGATTTTCATAGGTTTGCAATAATTGCTTAAAATCTAATTTTTTTAGATAAAAAAGCCTCATCAACAAAATTTTTCTCATATCTTTGTCACTGTGTTAAGTTAATAAATTGATTAAGGTCGATTTTTGACTGTTTCGGATCGGAAAGTATGGGGGTACTTTCCGATCTTTTTTTCTTACTCATATATAACAATTGAATCCTTTTCTTCGTTGATGCGGAACTTGAAAGGATGGTCTTTCGAGATGGTCCGCAGTATATGTTCGATGCCGTCCTGCTCTCTGAACTTGCCGGTAAAGCTGCCGTAGTTCAGCAGTTGAGGACTGGCAACGGTTATCTTTACATTATAGTATTTCTCCAGTCTACCGAGGATACCGCTGAATGGAGCGTCGTCAAAACAGTATAGTCCCTCTTTCCAGCGTAGATATTCATAGGAAGGAAGGACGGCCTTTCTACATTTTCCGTTTTCATTGAGAAATACCTCGTCTTTCTGCAACCTGGTGATTATCTGGCTGCTGTTGGCCGGATAGATATCGACGATACCTTCCACCAATGTGGTTCCGAACTCATGGCTCCCACTGTAGGCACAGACGTTGAAACTCGTTCCTACAACTTTTACCTTGTTCGTTTCTGTATGTACATAGAATGGGATATTCTTGTTTTTGGCTACTTCAAAGTAGGCCTCTCCGTCCAATTCCACATTTCGTTCGTTGCGTCCGAAGTTGGCGGCATATTTCATGGTGGACTTGGAGTTCAGCCATACGCGTGTTCCATCGGCGAGGGTAATTTGGGCCCGTTGTCCGGCAGGCACAGTGACTGTTTGCAACTGCACCTCCTTGTTATATAAAAAGTCGGAGGTGATGAAATAACCGGCAATGGCGACAATGGTGACGGCGGCTATACGGGCCGCCCAGCGGAGCATCGGCATGATGCGCACCGTTTTCTTTTCATTGTTTCCCTGCTTGTCCGAGAACAAGGAAATGTCGTATATCATGCGCTCTTTCAGGAAGATGTCCCGGTTTTCATCCGAGGCGTCTATCCAGTCGAGTATCATCTTTTCTTCTTCAACGGAAGTAATACCTTTGAAATATTTATATAATAGCTCTTGGTTCATTGTCAATAATTTATTTCTTTTCTAAAACGTGCTCTTTTTACCTTTTGTATATATAACCGGAAAGTGGGCGGTAACCCTATTCCGTAGAAGCATTTTTTAGGATATTAATATTATGAGTATGGTAACAAGATAATCTTTCAGTCTCAGCCGGAGAATCCGCAGCACTTTGGTGATGTGTGCCTCTACGGTTTTAAGTGATATGTCCAGACTATCGGCAATCTGCTTGTTTGCCAGGTTCTGGTATCGGCTCAACATGAATATCTTCCGGCTTTGCTCGGGCATTTCCTGTAAGGTCTTATTTACGATATGCTGTATTTCCGTGTTGAATATCTGGTCCGGTTCGCAGGCTTTCAAGGTGGAGATGCGTAAGTCCAGTTCGCGCAGGTTGTGGCTGCTGATGGTTTCTTCCGCTCGCAGACGCACCTGCTTGTGCTCGAGTACGTGCAGGGCTTTGTTCTTTATGATGGTCAGCAGCAGGGCATGCAGGTTACTGTTTTCTTCCCAGCGGTCTCGGTTTTCCCATAAGGCAATCATGGATTCCATCACAACGTCTTCCGCTTCTGCTTTATCCCTGAGATAAGAATAAGCAAAAGCCAAAAACTTTTCTTGGTTTTCCTGGAAAAAGCGTGAGAAAAGATTCATAGTATGTAGGCTCCTTAAACCGGACATTAATTGAGGTTCTTTATGGAATATAAGGCTTTACATAGCAAAAAAAACATAATCTTTTTGGAATATGCAAGCATTATGCCTTGTTTTTTCAGAGCCATTTCTGGCAGTATTGACAAAAAGAAAGCCTGATGGGGTTCCACCAGGCTTTATATACTTAAAGAATAAGAGATTTCTTATTTCTTTTCCGGTCTTTCTTGTCTTTCCGGTCTCGGAAGCAATACTTTGCGTGACAGCTTAAATTTTCCGGTCTTCGGGTCGATGTCGAGAAGTTTTACGTCAATTTCATCACCTTCCTTGATACCGGCTTCTTCTACTGTTTCCAGACGTTTCCAGTCGATTTCGGAGATATGGAGCAAGCCGTCCTTACCCGGCAGGAATTCAACGAATGCACCGTAAGGCATAATGGAGCGTACCTTGCCTTTGTAGACTTCGCCTACTTCGGGGACAGCTACAATCCCTTTGATGATACGCATAGCATCATCGATGCTCTTCTTGTTGGTACCGGCGATTTCGATTCTACCGATGTTGTCCACTTCTTCAATAGTAATGGTAGCACCGGTTTCTTCCTGCATACCTTGGATAATCTTTCCACCAGGGCCGATGACAGCACCGATGAATTCCTTGGGAATGGTCATTGTCTCGATACGCGGAGCGTGAGGTTTCAGGTCTTCGCGAGGCTCGGCAATGCACTCGGTGATTTTGCCCAAGATATATTCGCGGCCTTCTTTAGCCTGCAGCAATGCCTTTTCGAGGATTTCGTATGACAGACCGTCCACTTTGATGTCCATCTGAGTGGCGGTGATACCGTCTTTTGTTCCGGTCACCTTGAAGTCCATGTCGCCCAAGTGGTCCTCATCACCGAGGATATCGGACAATACGGCATATTTGTCTTCGCCTGCATTCTTAATCAATCCCATGGCGATACCTGATACCGGTTTCTTGATTTTCACACCTGCATCCATCAATGCCAGAGTTCCGGCACATACGGTAGCCATGGAAGAAGAACCGTTGGATTCCAGAATATCGGATACCACACGGACCGTATAAGGGAAATCTTCCGGAATCATCCGTTTCAATGCCCGTAAAGCCAGGTTCCCGTGACCGATCTCACGACGTCCTACTCCCCGTGAAGCTTTAGCCTCTCCGGTTGAGAACGGCGGGAAATTATAGTGCAATAAAAATCTTTCTTTTCCCTGAATAGTAGCCTCATCGATAATTTTCTCATCCAGTTTCGTTCCCAGGGTAACAGACGACAAAGACTGTGTCTCACCGCGGGTAAAGATCGAAGATCCGTGAGGTCCGGGCAGATAACCTACTTCACACCAGATCGGCCGGATCTGTTCGGTAGTACGTCCATCCAGACGTACCCCTTCGTCCAAAATCATCCGGCGCATCGCTTCTTTTTCCACATCGTGGTAATAACGTCCCACCAACATGGCTTTTTCGATCTGCTCTTCTTCAGGCAGAGAAGCCAGGTATTCGGCCCGTACATTGTCCAACAATTCGCCACGCAGGTGTTTGTTTGCATTACACTGCCGTGCCACATCATAGGCTTTTTGGTAACACTTGTCCCAAATATCCTTACGCAGTTCCTCATCGTTCACTTCGTGACAATACGTCCGTTTTTCTTTTCCGACAGCAGCAGCCAGTTCTTGCTGAGCTACACACTGTTCTTTAATAGCTGCATGTGCAAACTTGATGGCGTCCAGCATTTCTTTTTCAGAAACTTCGTTCATCTCGCCTTCTACCATCATAATATTTTCATAGGTAGCTCCGACCATGATATCCAGATCGGCCTCTTTCAAAGCGGAAGCCGTCGGATTGATCACAAATTCTCCCTGGATACGGGCAACCCGTACCTCGGAGATCGGACCATGGAAAGGGATATCGCTGACAGCCAAAGCTGCCGATGCAGCGAGTCCGGCCAATGCATCCGGCATCGATTCTTCATCGGCCGAATACAGGGTCACCTGTACAAAAGTCTCTGCATGATAATCGTCCGGGAACAGAGGACGCAATGCCCGGTCGACTAAACGGGATACCAATATTTCGTAATCCGAAGATTTTCCTTCTCTCCGTGTAAAACCTCCCGGGAAACGTCCGACAGAGGCGAATTTTTCTTTATAATCTACAGACAAGGGCATAAAATCTACATCAGGACCTGCATCCTGAGCAGAAACCACAGTCGCGAGCAACATCGTATTGCCCATTTTCAGCATCACAGCACCATCTGCCTGTTTTGCCAATTTGCCGGTTTCCAGCGTAATTACTCTTCCGTCAGCCAGAGTAATGTTCTTTTCAATAACGTTCATAATAACTTAACGGTTAAAAATAAAATGTTTTAACGGAATTCTTTTTCGGAGGGAGGAGGGAGGATAGAAACAAGCCCGGTTGTCGCCGGGCTTGGGAAAACGTATTTTTATTTACGTATATTCAAAGCTTTAATGATAGCACGATATCTTTCAATGTCGCGGTCTTTCAAATAGTCAAGCAATGCCCGGCGTTTTCCAACTAATTTGATCAATGCTTTCTGAGTACCGAAATCTTTGTGATTGGCTTTCAGATGCTCGGTCAAATGATTGATACGGTAGGAAAATAAAGCTATCTGAGATTCCGCAGAACCCGTATCTTTATTAGACTTCCCGTATTGAGAAAAAAGTTCTTCTTTTTTTTCTGCTGATAAATACATGGTTTTTAATTCTTTAAATGATTAATATCGTTA
>ENA-OOXM01001762-OOXM01001762.1-human-gut-metagenome-genome-assembly--contig:-NODE-1762-length-15447-cov-1.991294_pt1 | contig 15447 bp, 16 predicted proteins | sample MGYA00241589_ERZ501347 | MGnify/ENA primary metagenome ERZ501347 (study PRJEB25962, sample SAMEA2042832) | human gut metagenome | biome: human gut; feature: human-associated habitat; material: faeces...
GGCGGGGTAGCCGGTAGCTGCTTTGAGTTCCTTTACAAGCTGCCAGCCGTTGAATGCGTCGAGGAAATTAATGTAGCCGGGACGGCCGTTCAGAACCTCGATGGGAAGCTCAGCGCCGTTTTCCATGTAAATTCTGGCGGGCTTCTGATTAGGGTTGCAGCCGTACTTTAATTCGAATTCCTTCATAGTATCTCCTTTTTATACGTTCTTATTTACAATTCTGCTGTCGTACTTTCCTGTTTCCAGGTCGATGTAACGTACGAACAGAGAAACCTTGTTGTCCTTGTTGAGATTGCTCCAGAGGTAATCGGTAAGCTTGTCGATGTCCATATCAGGAATGATAACGTTCTTCGGCTCGCCTTCAAAGCTGGGGAGTCTGCGCACGCCGTCCTGCTCTATCTCGTCGCCCGCGTAGGTGTGGATAAAGCTGCCTTTTCCTGCCATGGGGTTGCTGTAGGCGTATGTGTATCTGCGGCAGGAGCTTCCGTCGCCGTCAGCAGATTTCAGAATGGACATTGCGTAGTTCATAGCGCCGTTCTCAAGGTGAATGATACCGGAAATACGCGGTGTGTAGTTGGGCTTGTCGTCCTCGAATTCACGGGTGCGCAGGGACTGCTCGAAAGTCATCTGCTTATCCATCAGTTCGTAGATGGTGTCGGTCTGGTCGCCGTTGGTGACGATGGTTTTGTTGCCGAGAACACGCACCGGAGCGTAAATGATAAGGTGCGGGTCAACCATCTTGGAGGGGTCGAACGCCTGGGTGCGGATACCCTCGCCGTCCTCAACGAAAACGCGGTTGCGGCTGTTCTCGCTTCTGCCCATGATGAAGTAAGCGGTGACTGCCTTCCTGCCGTCAGGGGACTTGCCGATGATTATTCCTCTGCCGTGGTAGGCAAGGGAATTAAGTTCCTTGTCAAGCTCAATGTAGTTCATATCGTGTATCCTTTCAGAATTTTCCTGTATAGCATGTTGTCGTGTAGCTTACGGCGACCTTGCCGTATGTATGCGACTTGTCGAAAAGGGAAAGCAATTCGGTGACGAACGCCTTGTAATTCTCATCGCCCTCTTTTGGTGCATACGACCTTGAAAGTGCGTCTCCGAGGAAGTGCTCCCTTGTCATTACGACCGGGGTTTCCATTTTGAAAACATCTACCGATGAGAAGTACTCGTTTCGCAGGAATCTGTCGCCCTCATATTCGGAGCGTTTCCCGACATGACCGGACCGCTCTGCAAAGCTGGGGCAGTATTTCGTGTAAATTTCGTCGCGCTTTTGAGTTATATCGCCGTTCAAGCGGCTGTTGAAAACTACCGCCAGCCGTCCGTCAGGCTTGAGCATGCGCCTGCATTCGTCGCGGAATTTTTCCTCGTCGAACCAGTGGAACGCCTGAGCCGCCGTGATCAGCTCGAAGGAATGTTCCGGAAGTCCGGTGTTCTCCGCCGACGCCATCACGATTTCAGCCCTGCCGCCAACGCATTTCAGCAGTTCACGGCACATGTCGGTGTTGGGTTCGACTGCGGTAACATTCCAGGGCTTGAGCAGCAGCTTTTCAGTGAACTTTCCAGTTCCTGCGCCGATGTCCGCGACATTCGCCGCATGGGTCAGCTCATACAGTCTGTCTACGACAGCGGTAGGGTAGGAGGGGCGGTACTTCGCATAAATCGCCGCTTTGCCAGTGAATTTATCCTCGTTCATATCAGCCCTCCCCGACGTAGTTCCAGGATTTCCGGAGAATCTTTTCGTCCCACGGAGATACCCCGATATACTCCCCGGCATATACCGCCTGTTCGCCGCGGACTGTCCATTCAATGTACTGGTCGGCGACGGGGGAGAACGCGAATTTCACGCTGAACGCCGCCGGGGAATCCTCCTCGGAAAGCAGCCGGAACGACTGCGTGTACAGTTCCACTGGAACAATAAAAGGAGCAGCGTTCTGCGCATTGAATTCGATAACGTCAAACGCAAATTCGCCCGCGTGTTCCTCTAACATATCGTTCAGATAAGCGGCAGTCGCCTGTCGCAGCTTTTCTGAGATTTCTCCGGGCAGGGTATCAAAATAATCCGCGCACCTGGTGAGGTACTCCTCACTGACATTTTTCCCGTATAGCATTACTTCCGCGCCAAATCGTGACGAATAAAGCACGCCCTCAATGGTGTTGAAATAATCAGCGCTTTCTCCGTTGATAACGACTCTGCTCATCTTATTTCAGTGACGCCGTTTTTGACGATAATCCTGTCCTCGCAGAACAGGGAAACCGCCTGCGGAAGTATCTTCCACTCGGCTTCTTCCATAATGCGCTTCTGGAGTGTTTCAGGGGTGTCGCCGTTCTTTACCTCAACAGCCTTCTGGAGGATTATCGGACCTGCGTCGCAGTCGGCTGTGACGAAATGAACCGTGGCGCCGGAGACTTTCACGCCTTTTGCCAGAGCAGCTTCGTGAACATGAAGACCGTAGAATCCCTTGCCGCAGAAGCTGGGAATGAGCGCGGGGTGAATATTAATCATTCTGTTCGGGAATGCGTCGCACACCTGCTCGTCAAGTATCGTCATAAATCCGGCGTAAACGACAAGATCAGCGTTTTCCTCAACAAGTGCGTCACGCATTGCCTTGCTGTAGCTTTTGACATCGGGGAAGTCCCTGCGCGCCAGCACGCGGGTCTTGATACCGTTGTCCGCGGCGCGGGTCAGCGCGTAAGCGTCCGCTTTGCTGGCGATGACGCAGGTGATTTTTCCGCCCCTAATCTCACCGCGCTTTTCAGCGTCGATAAGTGCCTGAAGGTTAGTTCCTCCGCCGGAAACAAGCACAACAATGTTTTTCATAAATTACCTCCGCTATTCCCCGGTCAGGGATATCTCAACGCAGTTGTATCCGCCGTCGTCCGGAGTTTCTCCGGAGAAGGGGTCTGTGTATTCCGCAATAACGGTGTACCCTCCAAGAACCAGCTCGCGGAAGAACTCGCTGTCAACGCCCTGCATGATCGCTTCCTGCCAGGGCTGACCGTTTATCGTCAGAACTCCGCTGAACATTTTCTTGGGGGAGTGCTTCAGTTCCAGCGTATTGCGGAACATAAAGCCGAAGCTGCTTATAACCTTGCCGTTCCTGGTGTAGCAGTATATTCCGAGGTCGTCCCAGGTGTAGTTGACGCAGTTTGTGACCATACCCTCGCCGTAGCTGTTTTCCAGGAATTCCTTTGTCTCGGCGGAAGTGTGGTATTTCTTGCCGCGCGGCGTGCCGAGGAGTTTTTCAGCCGCCTCGAGATGGACGAGCACGTCAAGCTTTGTGCCGTTGATCACCATGCCGTCTTTTGAAATATCGACCGCGCACTGCTCCCCGGTGAAGGGAGCGGCGGTTTTTCTTTTAAATAAACCGAACATTATTCGATGATTACGCCCTCGTTGCTTGCAACGGTCTCGCCGATGATGAATGCGTTCTCGCCGTTTGCCTTGAGGATCTCGACTGCCTTGGCAGCGTCGGCCTTGTCAACTACGAGCATCATGCCGATACCCATGTTGAAGGTGTTGTACATGTCGTGCTCGGAGATATTGCCGGTCTGCTGGAGGAGCTTGAAGATAGCAGGAACCTCGTAGCTGTTCTTGCTGATCTTTGCAGCAACGCCGTCAGGAAGCGCGCGCGGAATGTTCTCGTAGAATCCGCCGCCGGTGATGTGGCTGATGGACTTCACGCTTATCTTGGAAATAACGTCCAGAACGGGCTTTACATAGATCCTTGTAGGAGCGAGGAGCGCCTCGCCGAGGGAGGTGCCAAGCTCAGGATAGAAGGTCTTGAGGTTCTTTTCGTTTACGTTGAACACCTTTCTGACCAGTGAGAAGCCGTTGGAGTGTACGCCGCTGGAAGCTATACCTACGATAGCGTCGCCGGGCTTAACTGTGGAAGGATCCAGGATCTTGGACTTGTCCACGATACCGGTGCTGTAGCCTGCGATGTCGTATTCGTCCTCTGCCATCATGCCGGGGTGCTCAGCGGTCTCGCCGCCTATCAGTGCGCAGCCAGCCATTACGCAGCCGTCAGCCACGCCCTTTACGATAGCGGCAACCTTCTCGGGAACTACCTTGCCGATAGCGATGTAGTCAAGGAAGAACAGAGGCTTTGCGCCGCAGCAAATGATGTCGTTGACGCACATTGCAACTGCGTCGATACCGATCGTATCGTGCTTGTTCATGAGCATTGCGAGCTTGAGCTTGGTGCCTACGCCGTCGGTGCCGCTTACCAGTACGGGTTCCTTCATGCCGGTAAGGTCAGGCATGAACAGACCTCCGAAACCTCCGATGCCGGAAATGCAGCCGGGGGTGTTGGTTCTTGCAACATGCTCCTTCATGAGTCTGACGGACTCGTATCCGGCGGTTACGTCTACGCCTGCTGCCTTATAGCTTTCGCTGAAACTTTTCATTTTACTGCCCTTTCTCTAAGGACGCGCCGCAGGATACGGAGCACCTTAATTTAATGTTTTGTCAAGTCCGGGTCATTCCTCGAACTTCATTTCAAATTTGTCTTTGGGGATATCCTTCGGTACGTCGATGGGGTACTTACCGGTAAAGCAGCCTGAGCAGAAGCCGCAGCCCGCGTTCTCGGCAATTTTAACAACGCTGTCGGTACTGAGGAATCCAAGAGAATCAACGCCGATGATCTTTGCAATTTCCTCAACTGAATGCTTGTTTGCAATGAGGTTCTCCTTGCTGTCGATGTCGGTTCCGAAGAAGCACTCGCTTATGAACGGCGGGGAAGAGATACGCATGTGGATCTCAGTAGCCCCGGCGTGGCGAAGTAACTTCACGACCTTAGCCGAGGTAGTTCCGCGCACGATACTGTCGTCGATAAGGACGACGCGCTTGCCCTTGACGGTCTCCGAAATTGCATTCAGCTTGATTTTAACGGAGTTTTCGCGCATTCCCTGGGTCGGCTGAATGAACGTTCTGCCTATGTAGCGGTTCTTGACGAAGCCTACGCCGTAGGGGATACCGCTCTGCTGAGCGAACCCGAGCGCAGCGTCAAGTCCGCTGTCCGGACAGCCGATAACAACGTCAGCCTGAACGGGGTGCTCAAGCGCAAGGTAATGCCCTGCGCGAAGCCTTGCACGATGTACGCTTGCTCCCTCAATGACCGAATCGGGACGTGCGAAATATATGAATTCAAACACGCACATTGAGCTTTTCTGACCGCAGTGCGTTCTGATGGTCTGTATGCCGTTTTCGTCCGCGACAACTATCTCGCCGGGTTCAACGTCTCTGACGAACTCAGCGCCGATGCTGTCGAGTGCGCAGCTCTCCGAAGCGAACACGTAACCCGCGCCGTCCGGGAGCCTGCCAATGCACAGCGGGCGGAATCCCTGTGGATCTCTTGCTGCGATGAGCTTCTTGGGCGACATCACAACTAGTGAATAAGCGCCCTTTATTTTGTACATAGCTTTCTCGACCGCTTCCTGAATGGAGCCGGTCTCAAGCCGCGCCTCGGTAACTGCGTAGGATATGACCTCAGTATCGCTTGTGCTGTGGAAGATAGCGCCTTTCAGCTCGTACTGCCTTCTAAGCTCGAGTGCGTTTATGAGATTTCCGTTGTGCGCGATGGCTAGTGCGCCCTTTACGTGGCGGACGGTCATGGGCTGACAGTTCGCGGTATTTACGTTACCTGTTGTGGAGTAGCGCACATGACCGACTGCTATCCTGCCCTGACCGAACTCCGAAAGAACGCGTTCGTTGAACACTTCGTTCACAAGTCCAAGTCCCTTGTGAGTCTTGAACACGCCGCGGTCGTTGACAACGATGCCGCAGCTTTCCTGACCTCTGTGCTGAAGCGCATACAGTCCGAAATAAGCGGAGTGCGCCACGTCGGACGGCGTATTGCAGTAAATGCCGAATACGCCGCATTCCTCGTGTATATTACCTGACAATTGGGATCATTCCTTTCCGTTCCAGCAGTAGCTGCAAAGCCCGCTTTCAGGAAGTCCGACAGCCTTTACGGTACCCTCGAGAGACTGGAATTCAAGCGAGGTGAGCTTGAGCCGCTTGCAGATCTCGGACCTGAGTCGCTGACCGCGTTCGGTGTTGGTGTCGCTGTACTCGTTGATGTACTTGACGCCGTCCTCGCCTTCAAATTCGTGGATTATCCGGCGCGCGATAAGATCAAGCTCGGAGGTGCTGCGTGAGAAGTTGAGGTACTTGCAGCCATACATGATAGGAGGACATGCGGAGCGCATGTGGACTTCCTTAGCACCGTTGGCGTACAGGAACTCAACAGTTTCACGGAGCTGAGTGCCTCTTACAATGCTGTCGTCGACAAACAGGAGCTTTTTACCCTCGATAAGCTCGTGAACGGGAATAAGCTTCATCTTTGCAACCTTGTTTCTCATGGACTGGCTCTGCGGCATGAAGCTGCGGGGCCATGTGGGGGTGTACTTTATAAATGGGCGTGCGAACGGAATGCCGCTTCTGTTTGCGTAACCGATTGCGTGCGGAACGCCGGAATCCGGAACGCCGCAGATGAAGTCAACATCGGGAAGGTTGCCGCTCTGGATATCGTGTTCAGCCATGATCTCGCCGTTTCTGGTGCGCATGGTCTCAACGGTGACTCCCTCGTATACCGAGTTGGGGTAGCCGTAGTATGTCCACAGGAAGGTGCAGATCTTGAGGTCGTTGATGTGACCCTCGCTGAGCACCTCTGCGCGCTTGGACGTTATCTTCACGATCTCGCCGGGGAGCATTTCACGGTATATCGCGTATCCCAGCTTCTGGAATGCGAAGCTCTCAAAGGAAACACAGTATCCGTCGTCGCGCCTTCCTATTATAATAGGAAGCCTGCCGTCATTGTCCCGGGCAGCGATGATACCGTCCTCGGTCAGGATAAGCAGGGACATTGTGCCCTTGATCTTTTCCTGAGCATACTTGATTCCGTCGACGATGTTGTCGCGCTGCGCGATGAGCCCTCCGATGAGCGTGGAAGAATTAACCTTACCGCTGCTCATTGCCTCGAAACTGGCGCTGGAATTGCTGAGCAGCTCGTTGCAGAGCTCCTCAGCATTGTTGATTATGCCGATGTTGCATACCGCGTAGGTACCGAGCCTGGACTTGAGAAGGATAGGCTGCGGGTCAGTATCGCTGATGCTGCCGATGCAGAGATTGCCTTCCATTGCGTCTACGTCGCTCTCGAACTTTGTGCGGAACGGAGAGTTTTCAATGCTGTGAATGCTTCTCTGGAAGCCCTTCTCAGGGGAATATGCAGTCATACCGCCTCTGCGTGTGCCGAGGTGAGAATGATAGTCGGTGCCGAAAAATACGTCGCTGATACAGTTATGTTCAGCAGCCGCTCCAAAAAAACCGCCCATATAAAGTTATACCGCCTTTTCTGTATGTACCAACTAAACCGGGGCAGGATGTCTCCTGCTCCGGATAGTCAGCGTAATATCCCGATCCCTTAGTTAAAAGCTTAATGCTTACTTGTTCTCGCCGAAGATACGGTGCATGATCTCCTGGTAAGCGTCCTCAACGCCGCCCATATCTCTGCGGAAACGATCCTTGTCGAGCTTCTCGTGGGTTGTGGAATCCCAGAAGCGGCAGGTGTCCGGAGAGATCTCGTCAGCAAGAATGATCTGACCGTGGTAGCGGCCGAACTCGATCTTGAAGTCGATGAGGTCGATGTTGAGCTTCTTGAAGAAGCCGAGCATGAACTCATTTACCTTGAAAGCATACTTGGAGATGGTGTCGATCTCCTCCTGGGTAGCAAGACCCAGACCGAGTGCGTAGTAGCTGTTGATGAACGGATCGCCGAGGTCGTCGTTCTTGTAGCTGAACTCGAGGGTAGGAGTCTTGAGGGGAGTGCCTTCCTCAATGCCGAGCTTCTTGGAAAAGCTGCCTGCTGCGACGTTTCTTACGATAACTTCCAGCGGAACGATCTCAACCTTCTTAACAACGGTCTCGCGGTCGTTGATCTCCTCGACAAGGTGGGTAGGGATACCCTCCTTCTCGAGAAGGCTGAACATGTAGTTTGTCATCTTGTTGTTGATAACGCCCTTGCCGTGGATCTGACCCTTCTTCAGACCGTTGAAAGCGGTAGCGTCGTCCTTGTAGGACACCATTACGTAATCAGGGTTCTCCTTGATAGCGAAAACCTTCTTAGCCTTGCCTTCGTAAAGCTGTGCTGCCTTTGTGTAGCTCATGGTGATATCTCCTTTGATCTTCTGTATGTATTTTCCTGCCAGGGCAGGGAATAGACTTAGATTTCCTTTGCAGTTTCCTGCATTTTTGCGTCAGCGGCGAGGTTCTTCTCGTTCTGCTTCTTCTTGAAAGCAAGCAGCTTTTCCGCGATGGAATCGTCGCTTACCGCGAGGATCTCCGCAGCGAGGTAACCTGCGTTGGCAGCCGCGTCGATGCCTACTGTTGCAACGGGAACTCCCGGGGGCATCATAACGGAGCTGAGCAGTGCGTCAACGCCCTCGAGCGCCTTAGCCTTTACAGGGATAGCTATTACCGGCAGGGTAGTGTTGCCTGCGATTGCTCCCGCGAGGTGAGCCGCCATGCCCGCTGCTGCGATGATAACTCCGAAACCGTTTGCGCGGGCGTTCTGAGCGAACTCCGCAACCTCCTTAGGGGAGCGGTGAGCGGAAAGCACTCTCATCTCGAACGGTATACCGAACTCCTTGAGAGCCTCGGCTGCCTTGCGAACAACGGGGAAGTCGCTGTCGCTGCCCATTACTATGCCGACTTTTTTTTCTGACATATTATCTTCCTTTCGTCTTGCTTGATAATAAAAATAGCTGTATGCGGAATACAGCTAAAAAGTTACAATTGTCTTATGGTTGCACTTATTCTGTAAAAAGAAGCCGTAATTCCGCCAAAGCAGCTATGATGTGAGTTCGGACGCTTCATCTCATTGCTCTCCCTTTACAGTTATTCCGCCGGGATCCCCGGTCGGCTGGATAAATAAAACCATAAATATATTTTACTATATAATTGCCGGAATTTCAAGTGCTTTTTTAAAAATTCCACAAATTTTATCAAAAAGCTGCACAAATGAGACCGAAATCCGGCAATATATCCCTAAATTACCGTCAGAGGAGAATTGCGTCGTTTATCCGCAGACCGAATTCCACTCCGAGAAACGCCGCGGCGCGCCGGCAGAGCTTCATTCTGTCGAGGAAAATCTCGAAATATTCCATTATGGAAGATATTGACTGGTCGATCGTGAGGTCAAGGATAAGGCGCTTTTTGTCGTCGGTGAAATACAGCGACGATTTCTCAACGGCGTAGTTCACTCGGTCGTGGATATCCCGAGCGAGATTCTCCGAGCTTGGAACGAAAGGCCCGTCAGCGGAACGCACTCTTGACCTGCGTACATCTGACTTGTCCGCGATGATAAGCGCGGCAGCTATCGGAGTCACCGGGGCGGCGGTGTTTTCGTCGTGGTTTCCGATCGCTGAAATTATGAGTGAAATCTCGTTCGCTGGCATTCCGAGATTGTCTAGCAGACGGAAAGCCATAATTGCGCCGCTCTGCGCGTGATCTACGCGGTTTATAACGTTGCCTATATCGTGCATGTAAGCTGCGATTTCCGCAAGCTCGCAGGTGCGCTGTTCATAGCCGAGTTCGGTCAGTATCATGAATGCGGAAGCCGCAGCGCGTTCAACGTGCGCGTTGGAATGCTCAGTGTAGCCTATTGTGCTGAGCGCCGCGTCGGCGTAATTGATGTAGGTCTGTATATCCTTGTTGCGGCGGATATACTCGTAGGTAATGTTGCTCAATTGTCTTTCCTTTCATTTCCGGCTTTTTTTCTGAAAACCAGCAGCTTGCTGAGAACGTAGTTGAGGATCAGTATAATGACATTCGAAAACAGCTTACAGCCGAGTTCGTACCAACTGTTCTGTATACCGGTGAGGTCTACCAGCAGGAACATTATCACGAGATCCACGAAAAGCGTCGCAAGCCGTGCCGCATAAAACGAAGCCGCTTCACGGAGCACTCCGGAGGCGCGTTTTTCAGTGCTTCGGAAAACCACAGTGCGGTTAGTGACGAACGCGAACGTTACCGACAGTATCCAGGAAATGATAACAGGGAGGGCGGTCGCGCTGTCGGTTCCGAAAACTGAGGTTATGCTGAAAATCCATCTCAGCCACACCGGCACGGACTGCGCGTCCGGGAAAATCCAGCGTGCAGCATAGTAGCTTGCAAAACTGATGATGGTTGTCAGCGCTCCGAACACAACATACATTATTATCTCACGGTATTTTGCGTAAAGCTGCTTCCTTCCGTCCTTAGTTTTCAGTCCTGCGAATATCTCGCGGATAGTTCCCTTTCCGATTTTCATACGCGGGTAAGTCTGAACATTGCAGCACCGTGCGGCTTGACAAAGGCGGTTATCTCGCCGGAAACCTCGCTGTCAGCGCCTGTCCAAATCTCACGCGCGCTGAATGTGCAGTCTATCGGAAGCTCCGCAGTGATGGAGCATTCCTTTTCGCCGCAGTTGAACAGGGCAATATAGTACGAATTTCCATCGGTGCACGAGGTGAACCATGCGATCTGTTCGCCGCCGTCAACCGTCTTTCTGAACAGCGGGTGAGCGGAATGTGTGTTGTTCAGGCAGCCTATCAGGTCTGCATTTGTCAGCAGGCTCATTGTGAAATCATCGAACTTTGTCATTTCGCCGCCTATCATCAGCGGGGAGCGCATAATGCACCACAGCGACATCATCGTGATCTGCTCGTCCTTTGTGAATTTAGTCCAGCCGTCGGGACCGTAATCCTGGAGTATAGCGCCGACGGGGAGCATGTCCGCGTCGGGGAAGTGCCCCGCGCCCGCATGAATGCACCATGTTTGTGCGCGGCTGAACATATCGAGGAGCTGCGGCCAGTTGTCCCAGAAATCGTCGGTGATGCGCCACATGTTGCTGACCTGCTTGTAAAGCTCCGCCTTTTCAGGGAGCGCCGCTCCGGGAGAGAGGCTCAGCACCATATCACGGCCGCAGGAACGCAGCGACTCGCTCAGCATTACAAGCTCGGATTCCTCGTGCGGGAGTTCGCGGCAGATGTCGTCGACCTTGATGAAATCAACACCCCAGCTCTTGTAAAGCTCGAAAATGCTGTCATAGTACTCGCGGGCACCCTCCTTTTCGGGGTCAACGCCGTACATGTCAGTGTTCCACTGGCATATGCTGGAGGTCTTGGCAATATCACGTGCGGTTCTGGACGTGCCCTTGATTGCGGTATTGCGGTGAACCGCCTGGCGGGGAATTCCGCGCATGATATGAATGCCGAATTTAAGCCCCAGCGAGTGTACGTATTCGGCTAAAGGTGCGAAGCCCTTTCCACCAGCGGCGGAGGGGAACCTGCCGCTGGGATAAGTCTTGAATATTCGTCCATGCAAAGCTCAGTGAACGGCTGATATTCGTGGTTCTGTGCGATGGGATTGCTCCACTGGATATCCACGACTATGTACTGCCAGCCGAACTGCTTGAGGTTTTCCGCCATGAATTTTGCGTTGGCGCGCACGGTCTCCTCGTTGACTGCGGCTCCGTAGCAGTCCCAGCTATTCCAGCCCATGGGCGGCGTTTTTACAAATGATGTATTGTCAGACATAGGTTAACTCCTTATAATTATAAATTCATACCTTTCAATTATACCATGAATCGTTTCTATTTTCAAGCCGTTATTCTATTTTTATATTGCTTTTTTTCGGGTGTGTTTCAGGGGTAAAACAAAAAGAACCGCACAGCAATGCGGTTCTTCTCGATTCTGGCGGAGACGGCGAGATTCGAACTCGCGGGGGCAAAGCCCTAACTGATTTCGAGTCAGCCCCGTTATGACCACTTCGATACGTCTCCAAAGAAATAACATTAATATTTTACACCAAAAAAACGTTTTTGTCAAGTACCCGGGAAGCAAAATTGCAAAAAAGCCTGGAAAATTAAAAAACGCCTTGATTTTCCCACACATTTCCTATATAATATTCCTGAGAAACCAAGCCGAAAGGCATAACGGAGGACGTAACATGACAATTACAGATCTGAGCGGCCGCTGGGAAGTCTGCCTTGACGAAAGCAAAGCCGACGCGCTGCCCACCAAGTATCCTGATAGAATCGGCCTGCCGGATTCCACATCAAATGCAGGGCTAGGAGCATTGAACACCGAGATGGAATACGGCTGCCTGACAGACCTTCACAAGTTTGAAGGCTTCGCATGGTTCCGGCGCGAGGTGGAGATAAGACCCGAGATGTCGGGCAAAAATCTCACGCTGTTCCTTGAGCGCACACGAAAGACCCGTGTCTACATTGATGGTAATCAGATAGGCGAGTATTGCTCGCTTTGCACCCCGCACCGCTACGACCTCACTGGTCTGCCTGCAGGAAAGCACGAGCTGATAATCCGGGTTGACAACACGGATTACCCCACCGGCGGCGGGCACCTGACCTCCCGCGACACCCAGACAAACTGGAACGGTATAGTAGGCAGGATCGAGTTACAGTCGTACTCGGCATATCCTGAGTATGTTTACGCGATCCCTGACCCGGACAAAAAGACCCTTCACGTTCGCGCATGGACAAAGGGAGCGCACTGCGGAACCGCTTCGCTTCGCGTGTTCGACGTTACGCAGGAGTACGGCTCAGCGGCGGCTGAGTTTTCAGATGAAAAGCCGCTCGAGTGCGACATTAAACTCTCGGATTCCGCGCCGCTCTGGAGCGACTCCGACCCAGCGCCGCTCAGCCTGGAGCTTGACCTAGACGGCGACCGCTGTACAGTAACTACCGGACTGCGCAGAATGAGCGCCGACGACCGCACGCTGCTTATCAACGGCAGGCAGACATTCCTGCGCGGAAAGCACGACGGCCTCGTATTCCCGCAGACCGGCTATATGCCGACAGACGTGAATTCCTGGCTGAAATTCTTCGAAACCCTCAGCGAGTATGGAATCAATCACGTGCGCTATCACACCTGCTGCCCGCCGGACGCCGCGTTTGAAGCCGCGGATATCCTTGGAATCTACCTACAGCCGGAGCTTCCGTTCTGGGGAACCGTCCCCGATGAGTTCGGCGCGGAGCATAAGTTCCTGCGCGAGGAAGGCTGGCGTATGCTCCGCGAGTTCGGACATCACCCGAGCTTTGTGATGATGAGCATGGGCAACGAGCTGTGGGGCAGCAAGGAGCGCCTTAACGAGCTCATCGCGGGCTACAAGGCGGAATTCCCGGACAAAATGTACGCCGGAGGTTCTAATAACTTCCAGTTCGTGCCGTGCGTGCTTGAGCAGGAGGACTTCTTCAGCGGCGTACGCCTCGGCCGCGACAGGCTGATACGCGGAAGCTACGCAATGTGCGACGCTCCGCAGGGTCATATCCAGACCGAGCGTCCCAACAGCGTGCATAGCTACGATCCGCTCATCGACGAAGCTGCCGCGCTCGCCGGAACCCAGGTAATCGACGAGAACGGCGAGATAATGATACAGTACGGCACGGAGATGAAGAAAGTAAAGGCGGAAAGCTGGGATAACATATCCGTACATGTTCCGGTCATATCGCATGAGGTCGGTCAGTACGCGGTATTCCCCGACTTTGATGAGATAAAGGACTACACTGGCCCGGTCCGCCACGAAGCGTATGCGGCGTATAAAAAAGGTCTTGAGGATGCGGGAATGCTCCACCGCTGGAAGGATTTCTTCCGCGCGTCCGGCGCGCTTGCCGTCGACTGCTACCGCCGCGACATCGAAGCAGCTATGAGAAGCTCCATGATGAGCGGTTTCCAGCTTCTTGATATTCAGGATTTCCCTGGGCAGGGCGTTGCCACAGTTGGTATACTGAACGCGCATATGAAGTCCAAGGGGCTGGTAACTCCGGAGGAATGGCGGCGTTACTGCGCTGAAACTGTAGTCCTCGCGGAGCTTGACAGATTCGTCTACAGCGCCTCCGACGAGATAGAGTGCGGACTGCTGGTATCCAGCACCGAGCCGGGATTCTCAGCGGAGAAGATACTGTGGGAGCTTTCCGTTGACGGAACCGTAGTTGATTCCGGCGCTTCCGACATCAGGGAGCAAAAAGGCCGCATTTACCGCGCGCAGAGCGTTTCGTTCACGATAAGCTGCGACAAGCCGACAGAAGCGCGCCTTCACATATCGGTCGAAGGCGAGGCGGAAAATGAATACACGCTCTATATTTATCCCAACATCGACATTGAGATAACCGAGAATTACATATCCGGCGGCGGAAAGCGCATTGAGATCACGCATGATCCTGAGACCGCGAAGAACGGCGGTGCGCTTTGCATACCAACTTCGGACGAGGATTCGCTCCCCGGGGAGTACTGCACGGATTTCTGGTGCTATGGAATGTTCAAGAGCATTTCCGAGAGCATGGGCAAGCCGGTCCCGACTGGTACGCTCGGACTTCTCATCGACAATAAGTCGGAGCTTCTGAAGGATTTCCCCTGTGATACCTTTACAACTCCGCAGTGGTACGAGATCGTTTCGCACAGCCGTTGCGCAGACCTTGACGGAACGGATATCGAGCCGGAGGTGTGGGTAATAGACAATCCTGAACGCCGCAAGAGACTCGGACTGCTGTACCGTAAGGATGGAGCTGTCTGCTGCACGTCGCGGCTGTGGGAGATCGCCGACCGTCCCGAAGTGAAGTGGTTCGTATACAGCTTGATGGAATATCTGGGTAAATAAGATTTCACCGTAAATTCACCCAAAAGCCGTTGACAAATGGCTGCAATGGGATTATAATCGGAATCAGAAAGGGGTAATCACTATGAATGAAGCATTAAAGAATATCATGTCCCGCAGAAGCGTAAAGGCGTACAAGCCTGAAATGCCGTCTCAGGAACTGATAGACCAGGTAGTTGAAGCAGGAACTCACGCTCCTACCGGAATGAACCGTCAGTCTCCGATAATCATTGAGGTTACCGATAAAGCAGTGCGCGACAAACTTTCTAAAATGAACGCCGATGTAATGGGAGCAAAAATCGACCCGTTCTACGGCGCACCTGTCGTACTGGTCGTGCTTGCGGATAAGTCGGTCGGAACCTACAAGTACGACGGCAGCCTTGTAATGGAGAACCTCATGCTTGCCGCAAACGCAGTAGGTCTCGGAAGCTGCTGGATTCACCGTGCAAAGGAAGAGTTCGAATCCGAAGAAGGCAGGGAGCTTCTAAGACAGCTTGGGATCAGCGGCGATTACGAAGGTATCGGTCACTGCATTCTTGGCTATCCCGCCGGAGATATTCCCGCTGAAAAGCCGCGCAAGGAGAACTGGGTCTACAAAATCTGAGAAAATATTACCCACGCACCGTTCAAGCACGGGGGTAATTTATAGAATCGACATAAGGTCACCTCTAAAAACCTCATGTGAGCGAAAATGGGAAGTGCGCGCCATCTTCGCTCTGCAACATCGTGTTGCACCTCCTCGTAAGGCATACAGCCTTACTTCGTCGGATTTCCTAGAATCTGGCACACCCTGC
>ENA-OOXM01001764-OOXM01001764.1-human-gut-metagenome-genome-assembly--contig:-NODE-1764-length-15415-cov-5.426367_pt1 | contig 15415 bp, 16 predicted proteins | sample MGYA00241589_ERZ501347 | MGnify/ENA primary metagenome ERZ501347 (study PRJEB25962, sample SAMEA2042832) | human gut metagenome | biome: human gut; feature: human-associated habitat; material: faeces...
CACAGCAGTAACAGAGGGAAGATGCGATATAGGACTTTCAAGCCGTGCACTTACTGATGATGAAAAAAATCAGGGACTTGAGGAAACAATCCTTGCATACGATGGAATTGCTATTGTGGTAAATCCAAAGAATAAAGTTAAAGATTTAGAGGTTCAGCAGATTGCAGATATTTACACAGGAAAGATTAAGAACTGGAAAGATGTTGGCGGAGATAATGGAGACATCGTTCTTATTGGCAGAGAAGCAGGAAGTGGTACTCGTGATGGATTTGAGTCGATTACGGGAACAGAAGATAAATGTAAATACGGACAGGAACTTACATCGACAGGCGATGTTATCACAACAGTTGCAAACAATCCAAATGCTATCGGATATGCTTCACTTGCATCAGTTGATGACAGCGTAAATGCTCTTTCGGTAGACGGAGTAGCACCATCAGAAGATACTGTAAAGGATGCAAGTTATAAAATTCAGAGACCTTTCGTATTCGTTACAAAGAAAGATAAAAAACTCAGCAACGAGGCACAGGCATTCTTTGATTATGCAATGAAAGCATCAGAGACTATCACATCAGCAGGTGTAGTACCGGCAAATGAAAAATAGTGTAAATAGTAATAAATAAAATGCTTAAAAAGGGTGAGTTATATGACTTGCCCGTTTTAACACTATCAGGGAAGTTTTCAACTTCTATTGCAGGGCAGGAAATATGAGTATGTAGTTTAGTTTGAAAAATCCATATATTCAAGATTTTTCAAACGCAAGATTTGTGTCTGGGCACATTTGACACAAATCTTATATGTGAAATATGACATATTTCAGGTCAGAAAAAATGTAATAAAGTGGATAGAATAGGTAAGAAAAAATGCGATATACTATATCTGAACAGGAAGGTATTTTGAATGGAACAGGAAGGTATTTTGAATGAATCAGAAAGACAGAACAGAGATGGAGAAGAAAACGTTCCATGCGGCAGAAACTTTCAATGGCCGCACGGAGCAGTTAAAAGAATATTTAAGGCGTCTGGGTGCAGGCGAGGCGCTGGAAAGTGTCCGGGCAGATTTTGTAAAGCAGTTCAGCGATGTTGAGGCGTCTGAAATCATGCAGGCGGAACAGAAGCTTTTAAAAGAAGGAACGCCGCTTACAGAGGTTCAGAAACTCTGTGACGTGCATTCAGCGCTGTTTCACGGTGCAACGAAAGAAGAACGGATCGCCAATGCGGAGAAAGAGGTCGAGGCATCCAGGAAGAGAATCGCAAATGCAGAAGACGGAGCTGATGCGTCTTTGAAAAGGGAAAAGCTGCAGGAAGAGCTGGAAAAACGCGAAAAATTTGAAAAAAAGGAATATTCGGACAAGCATACAAAAGCGGCGGAGCTGATCGCAATTGTCGGACATCCTCTTTACACGTTTACGAAAGAAAACGAAGCGCTGGCAGAGCTTTTAAAGCAGTTTAAAGAATCCCGGTCGGAAGAACTTTTGTTAAAAATCCGGGACTTATCGGTTCATTATGCGAAAAAGGGCGATCTGTTATATCCGCAGTTAAAGGTAAAATACGGTATTTCCGGTCCGTCTGATGTGATGTGGACAGTGGATGATGAAATCCGGGACGATCTGGGTATACTGATGAAGGAAAGTCCACGAAGTGCGGACTGGAATACGCGCTTGGACGGCGTATTAAAACGCGCGGAGGAAATGATTTACAAAGAGCAGAATATTTTGTTTCCGATCTGTGCCGTAAATTTTACAGAAGACGAGTGGAAAGGTATCTATCAGGACGCGAAGGATTATGCGGTTTGCTTTGGGGCAGAGCCGGAGGTGTGGGACAGAGCGGAGAATGTTGGACGAAGTGAGTTTGGCTGGCGGCGCAGCGCAGATGAACAGCAGGGCTCTGCAGGGCAGAAAAACGCCGCCGGTGAAATTGTGATGCCGGGCGGGCACATGACACTGGAACAGCTTACCGCGCTTTTAAATACGGTTCCGCTGGAAATCAGCTTTATCGATACGGAAAATATCAATCGTTTCTTCAATGAAGGTCCGAAGGTGTTCAAACGCCCTGCAATGGCGATTGATCGGGAAGTATTTTCCTGTCATCCGCCCAAAATCGAACCTATGGTACGCGCAATTATCGAGGATTTTCGCAATAACAAAAGGAATCGTGTCCCTGTCTGGATGGAGAAAGGCGGACGTACGATGCTGGTAACTTATATGGCTGTCCGGGATAAGAACGGAAAGTACCTCGGTACGGCGGAATTTGTGCAGGATATGGAGTTTGCAAAGGAGCATTTTGGCAAATAGGCCCAGACGGGGAGCGGCCAGCGTTGCGAATTTTCAGCGTATAAGTCCGGCGAACTTCACAGCGTAAAGGCGGTAAAGCAGTTTAAGATGGCGCTGCTTCTGACGCTGGAATAAGCAGGCAGGTGCGATTTTTTAAAAGAAAATGGGCCGGTTTTTCTGAAACTTTTGGCAGCAAACAATAGAATGCACGCTCTGCGAGCATTCTATTGTCATGAATTGAAAAAGGTGATGCAGAATCCTGAAAACTGGGGATTTTGCATCACCTTTTTTGCGGAGTTTATAGTACAATGATGACGAAAGGCAGGAAACAGCTATGTCACTATTTAAGAAAAAATCATCTGCAAAATCCTATGATAAAGACACACAAAAACCTGTGATTAAAGCCAGTATCTGCAATGGGGAACAGGTTGCCGGCTTCAAGGATCTCCATACCGGGAAATTCGAAGAAGTGATGCTGATCTGCAGCGCAGCCGATCTTGACGCTTTCAGGGCCATGTACGGGATAACAGAAGAAATCACCAAAGAATACTGATTTACGAAAAGAGGGAACAACCATTGAGCGAAACATCAGAAAAACGGCTCGAAAAAGTCCGTTTCATGAACATGTGCATGATTCAGGACGGCAGAGGAAATGTGCTGGCGCTGGATAAAGTAAACGACAGCTACACCGGAACGACCTTTCCAGGCGGTCATGTGGAACCAGGAGAATTATTTTTTCAGTCTATGATCCGGGAGGTTTGGGAAGAAACGGGACTTACGATCGAAAATCCGGAATTTCGCGGGCTGTACCACTGGCATAAAGACGGCGTACATCATGTGATAACGCTCTACCGGGCGTACACTTTTTGCGGCGAACTGGAAAGCTCCGAAGAAGGACGGGTATACTGGATTTCGCTGGAAGAATTGAAGACAAAAAAACTTGCATCAGGGATGGAGTACGTTCTGGAGATGATGGAGTCAGAAACGATAAAAGAATGCTATGTACGCCGGGAAGCAGACCGGTATGTGGGGAATGTGCATTGATTTATTGGAGAAATTGTAGCCGCGGGTCAGGGACAGCGCTTTAAAAATTTACGATCGAGCATAAATTTGTGCTGCGAGGTGTGTTTATGGGACACCTCAGATGCTATGATGGAACCAGATAGCCTAAAATGTATCGCAAATGCAGAGTATGTCCTGGAAGGCTATCTTTGCCACGACAAGACCGTCAGAGAGGATATTAATTCCAATACCGGTAAGGCGATGCCTGAGTTTCCCGGCTATACCGGTGATGCAAAGCCTGCGCTTCCTGTCATCAAGATTACTGCGGTAACACACAGAAAGAACCCAATCATGCAGTTTAAGAAGAGCTCCAAAAACGATGAAGGCCGTCAGCGCAACGCAGCGCTGCTCGCGTTCTCCGCATTTTCTGAGTTAAAACATGTATTTCTGGTAGACGAGGATGTGGATATCTTCGATATGAGCGATGTAATGTGGGCAATGACGACAAGATTCCAGGCGGATGTGGATATGATCCCGATTCCGGGCTGCCACTGCCATGTGCTTGACCCGTCCAACGACCATGCTCTCGATCCTTCTATCCGCGTTCACGGAATTGCCTGCAAGGCGATTTTCGACTGCACGGTTCCGTTCGACCAGAAAGAGAACTTTGTCAGAAGCCGTTTCCTGGAAATCGACAAAGATAAATGGGCAAAAGAGCTCGCATTCTAAAAAGATAATGAGGAGGAAATGACATGCCGGTTGGTGTAATTGTCGACGCGCTCGCTGTTGTAATTGGCGGTATCGTAGGCGCTGTTGCAGGAAAAAAACTGAAAAAAGACTTTATTGACAACATGAATCTGATTCTGGGCTGCTGCTCCATGTGTATGGGCGTCAGCACGATCGTATTGATGCAGCACATGCCTGCAGTTGTTTTTGCGATTATTCTCGGTACGGGATTGGGACTTGCGGTTCATTTTGGCAAGCTGATCAACAAGGGCGGACTTGCGCTGCAGAAAGGCATCAGCCGTTTTGTAAAAACCTCTTCCGATGTGCCGGAAGCAGAGTTTGAGGCTACTTTAGTAACCTGCATTACGCTGTTCTGCGCGAGCGGAACCGGAATTTACGGCTCCATTATCGCAGGTATGTCCGCAGACCACAGTGTCCTGATTGCAAAGGCGATTCTGGATCTGTTCACCGCAGTTGTATTTGCCTGCACGCTGGGCATGGTAACTGCAGCAGTAGCGATTCCACAGTTTATCATTTTCTTTATCCTGTTTTTACTCGGTGCCCCGATTTACAACGGACTGGATCTTGGAACCAATACCTACATCATCAACGACTTCAAGGCGTGCGGCGGCTTTATCATGCTGGCGACCGGCTTTAGAATGTGCAAGATCAAGCAGTTTCCGGTAGCGGATATGATTCCGGCTATGGTTTTGATTTTCCCGATCGCAATTTTCTGGAATGATTGTGTAACTCCGGCTGTCAACATGCTTGCAGGAATGGTGCATTGATGAAAAAAAGACTGGTTGTGGGAATCAGCGGCGGCAGCGGAATTCCACTGGAGACAGAGCTGCTTTCCCAGCTTCGGAAAATTGAAGAGATCGAAACGCATCTTGTATACACGAGAGGTGCAGAGATTACCGCAGCGCAGGAATCGGAACTGTCGATGGAAGAAATCTGCGCGCTGGCAGACGTTGTTTATGACAATAAGGATATCGGTGCGGCGATTGCGGACGCGTGACGGCGGTGCGCCGCCGCGTAGCGAAGCTACAGAAAGAGTATATGATACAATCAAAAAGCCTCTGGATGGAGAAATCTCTACAGAGGACTTTTTGCGTCCCGCCGTATCGGAGAATTTTGTGCGGCAGGACGTTTTTTGCCTGTACTGCCGCAGAGTGTGGTATACTATAGAAAATGTGCAGGAAAATGGGCTGCAAAAGCCATCCTGGAAAGGGGAAATAGAGTATGAAAGAGTTTTATATCGCAGACGACGGCATTCAGCTGCATGCAAAGCTGGACATGCCGGAGGAAAAAGAAAAGTGTCCGCTGGTTATCGTGTTTCATGGTTTAACCGGCAATATGGAGGAACGGCACATCACTGCTGTTTCCAGCGCAATGAATGAAATCGGGTTTGCGACACTGCGCGTAGAGCTGTACGGACATGGAAAAAGCGGTGGTGCCTTTGAACAGCATAATCTGATGAAGTGGATCAACAATGCCATGACTGTGACGGATTATGCAAAGACGCTGGATTTTGTGACAGACCTTTATATCTGCGGACATTCCCAGGGCGGACTGCTTACAATGCTGGCAGCAGGAATGCGGGCGGATGATTTTAAGGCGGCGATTCCGATGTCTCCTGCAATTGTAATCCCGGATGGTGCGAGAAAAGGGAATCTGCTTGGTCAGCCCTTTGATCCGGAGCATATTCCGGATATGGTGGAATGGGGGGATCGGCATCTGAGCGGCAATTATCTCCGCACAGCACAGCTTCTGGATGTAGACGAGGCGATCCGCAAATATGAAAAGCCGGTGCTTTTGGTTCATGGAGATGCAGATGAGGCAGTTCCTATAGAATATTCCATTGATGCAGCGAAAAAATATAAAAATGCAAAGCTGGTACAGATTCCCGGAGACACACACTGCTACGATGAACATCTTGATCAGGTGACTGCAGCGGTGAAGAAATTTCTTGGCGAGATGGAGAACAGGGAAGGGTGACATAACAATAGAATGCTCTCAGAGCGTGCATTCTATTGTTTACAGTTCCCCTGCAATATCCAGTCTCGTCGCAATGCTGGTCAGCAGTACAACGAGCGGCATCATAATTTCACACACCTGAACAAAGAAGCATGCGATATCCTCTGTAATTCCTCCGAAATGATGGAACGCCACATAGCAATAGTACAAAAATGCGAGCAGTGCACCGACCAGACACGGAATCGCTACCTGAATGTCGCACATCAGCATGCCCACTACAGAGATCACGATATAAGCGATCATAAATGCGATCACAATTCCTCTGCTTTTGCCTTTTCCGACATACAGGGAGCATTTGCTTTCCTGCGAATGCGGGAAGCATTCGATCGAAAGACCATAGAGCGCTCTGGAAAGTATGAAGCCATATGCAAGAACCGGCCAGCTGTCCAGCGGCATTTCGCTCCAAAGACCGACGATCAGGAAGAAATAGCAGACACAGATAATAATTGCGAAGTATCCGCTGTGGGAATCCCGCAGGATTTCCAGCTTGACTTCCCTCGGCTGATGGGAACTGAGCGCATCTACTGTCCGGAAGAAACCATCCAGAAACGCGCCGCCCGATAAAAAGATCGGAAGCATCGCACAGATAACCGCGCCCAGCAGATCTTTATCGATCAAATACGGGCTGATCACCTGCCACTGTTTTAGAATGAACCCGATAATCGCGCCGACTAGCGGTACGAAAATCAAAATATACTTCATATTTCTGCGGGTTTTTTTGATCTGCCTGGCAGGAAAAATCGAATACATCGAAAAAGCCAGACGAAAACTTGCCCAAACTTCTTTCATACTATCGTGTACCTCTCAGATTTTCGGATTACTTCAGTACAACGTCATCCGCATGTTCGTCCCAGATCAGGCAAACCCATGTTTTTCCGCGATTTAGCCGGATCGGGTTACCGTCTGCATCCACATACAGCGCCGGATCGGTATCCGAATATCTTGACCAGGTTCCTTCTACCATCTTACCTCCGGTAAATACCTGAACCTTGTAATTGGTCAGATCTGCACCGGGCTCCCAGCCGCCGTGCACATCAAATGCCATATAGCCTTTGGAATCCCGAAACTCGCCGTGACAATACTGGAAAATAACGTTATCGACTGCCAGCTGTTCGCCGGTTGTCTCGTCAATATGCTTGTCACCGTACTGATAACGATAATATTTTCCGTCTTCATCGTTATATTCAAAATAAGCCTGCACATTGGAATAGCCGTTTCCAACACCGGTCTTTTCACCGCCGGGATACATCAGGACAACGGTATCGTTATCCGGATAGTCTGCCTTTTCGCCCAGAGGTGCAAAGGCAAATTTCTGCTTATGCGTATCGTGATAAGTCAGGCTGTATTCAAATTTCTCTGCCGCTTCTGCCAGTGCTTCACCGGTTGTATATACATTGTGGGGTGCTTTCCGCTTATCCGTCCGCATGAACGCTTTGGAAGCCGGGCGGTCAATTCCTGCAACTGCGCCGCTGATGTTGTCCACCAGATCACTGTTTAACAGATCGCCAACATAAGGGGTAGCCTGTCCGAAATGCGCATAAATCGCATCGAATTCCAGTGCGCTGTATACAAAGTAATCACGGCTGCTTCTGATATAGCCGATCGTATCCAGATTCTGCCAGTTTTCAAACAACGGCATCAGACGGGTCACATCCGCGCCTTCCATCGGCGCTTCATAAATCACAGATGCCTGTCCGATTCCTGCCTGCGGGGTTCCTGCCTTGATATTGTTCAGCATAACTGCCATCGGGCGCTGTTCACGTTCCTCTTCGGTGCATTCCAGACCGGTCAGGTAGCTGGTCGGAACTGCGTCTTCTGTAACAACGCTTTCCGTCTCCGCTGCTGCATTTTCTGTTCCGGTTGTATCGTTACTTTCCGTCGCTGCAACAGCTGAATCCGTTTCAGGTACAGGGGTTGTTTCTGTCGCTGCAGAGCCACATGCGCATAATGCTGCAGATAATCCCAGCGCCAGACAGAACAAACTGGTTTTTTTCATATATCATTCTCCTGAATATTTTTCTTTTTTGAAAAGGTTAAACCAACCTAGTTTAAATATTGTACTCCCGCAGGCGGTAAAAATCCAGCCTTTTTCTGCATTTATTACAATTCTATTACAAATTTACGGTCTAATTCTTCAGCAAATGCAATTTTACCGCAAATTTCACAATCATACTGCCTCCGGGAATTCCGAGCAGTTCTTTTTTCGACATGACGCCAAGCTTTAACGCCGCCGCAAAATACGTCAGTCCGCCGATTGCCACCGAAAGCAGCAGTGCAACCGCATTGCCGAGATATCCTTTCAGCACTGTCAGCGTCAGCCCATAATAAATACCTGCAACCACAAGCCCCATGATCGCAGAGGATACCAGCGGCAGGACAAATGTCTTCTCGATTTCCTGATGATAGCCGGTCGCTTTTTTCACCGCGATGCCATTTAACAGGCACATCATAAAAGAATATACCGTAACGGCGATCGGCAAACTGTAAATACCAAGATCTGTAAAGATCAGGAGGGCTGCCGCCACCACAGTCTGCACCGCCAGTGCAATCACCGCGTTTGTAACCGGCTTCGACGCCTTGCCGACTGCCTGCAGAATCGAATTGCTCAGTGTGGAAAGGGAATAGAACACGATGCTCGCACCAAGCGCCGCCAGAAGGCGTCCGCCCAGACGGATGCTGTCCGTATTCGTATTATATAACAGCCATACGATCGGTCTGGATAATACCGTCATGCCGACTGCAGACGGAATCGCGATAAACATGATCGTCTTGATTGCCACGCTGATTTTGTGCCGGACGTCTTTTTTCTTCTTTGTCTCAAAGCTTCCTGCAATGCTCGGCAGGATCGCGGAAGCCATCGCAGACGCGATTGCAATCGGAATATTGGAAAGTCCGACCGCTTCCGTATCGTAAATACCGTTAATAATCGTAATATCATCATAAGAAGCGTTGTGTACCGATTGCATCAGATTCAGATACAGGGTCTGGTTGATCAGTGCGCTCGCATTATATGCAAACGTACTCAGCAGAACCGGCGTTACCATAAACAGAATGATCTTGAAAATCTCGCCGGTTTCCAGCAAATCTCTGGAACGATCCCGCTCTATCCTGCGGCGGATTATTTTCCGGTTCATATGGTAAATCATCAGCATAAACGCCAATGCTATCAGCACGCCGACACCGGTTCCGACTGCACTTCCGACTGCCCCCCACGCAGCACGGGTCAGCTCGTCTTCCCCAGCAAATATCTGCATCAGCCCCCATGCCGCCAGCATGCTGACCGCCGCATTTAAAATCTGCTCCAGAATCTGTGAAACGGACGTCTGCACCATGCTTCGGTTCGCCTGAAAATATCCTCTCAAAACGCCGAGCAGACCGGAAAAGAAAATTGTCGGTGCAAGCGTCCGAAGCACCATCGCCGCCCGTCCCGGAATCAGAAAATCCGCCCCAAAAAACGCAAACAGACTGGCGATTCCGCCCACGACAACAACATAAATAATCGAGCAGTGAAAAATTCGCTGCGCATTTTTGTACTGGTGGGTTGCCAGTCTCTGTGAAATTACTTTGGATACCGCCGACGGAATGCTATAGGAAGAGATCAGCAAAATCATCTGATAATAGCGATACGCCGGCGCATAATAGCCGTTTCCTGTCTCTCCGATAATTCCCGTCAGGGGGCTTCTGTACAATAGGCCGATAATTCGACAGATAATGCCGGCAGCAGCCAGAATGCCGGCCTGTTTTACAAAGGAACTGCCTTCTCCTTTATTTTTCGTTCCCATCCGTTACCTTTCTGCTCAGTCTGTCAGGCAGAAAGAAAGCAGATAATCCAGCCGTCTCTCTACCAGCTCCAGAACAAAAACATCCGGCTTTTGTTCTTCTACCATAGATTGCGTAAAAAATCCGTTCCAATGAGCCATATAGCAGTCTGAAAGGCTGCTCGCCACCGGTCCCGCCATTCCTCCGGCGAAGGAATCCCTCACCATGAACAGCTTTCTCGTATCCGGCGCATCTGAATGATACACCAGAGCCGTCGCATCGTCAATAGAGACTGCCTGCAAATTGTTGCCGTTGTAACCGGTCACGATATAATTTTCTTCCGCAGGCATATTTTTTTCGTAGTAGCTCTGCAGATTCATCATTCTTGCAAGATCATATCCGGAAAAGGTATCCGGAGTAAAGGTAATGTCCTCCACCTCTGGAAGCTCGTCCCCCAACTCCTTTAACAGCGCTTTCGCCCCAATATAGCCGCCCGCGGCGTTCCAGTGCGTGTCATAGTGCCAGTACAGGGAATATTCCTCCTTATATTTCAGCATTTCCTCTTTTGGATATACAATACGGATATCTGTATTCTCCTTCAGATAAGCGATCAGCTGATCTGTCCGCGTTTCTTCCGCCTTTTTGTAATAGGAAGGAAGATGCTCTTCTCCGTAAATCGTCTCCTTATTCGGTGCAATCATCAGGACAAATTCACTGCCCCGGTTGGAAAGCCACTGCTCCGATGTCGTAAGCTGCGATGCGATCTGTGCAAGCTGTCCTTCTGTAAACAGGTTCGTTCCCTTATAATCATCAATGTCCGATTCCATGCTGTAAAACAGCCAGTTGTCCGAACCGATCACAACCTTATCGTTGATGGATTTTTCACAAAACAGCTTTAAGTCTGTCAGGCTGGAAAAGGAAATCAGCTGACTCCGAAACGGAACTGCCGCATTAAACGCACTCTCCACCAGTCCCGGATAATCTCTGTAATTGTCCTTCGTCAGCTTCGGAATCTCTGTTGAAACCGTATTTTCCGTCGCATCCGTCTGGAAACGATCCTTTGTTACCGCCCACACAGCTCCCGGCATCAAAAGCAAAAGCGCAAAGCAAATCAGCCATGCCGCCGCCATTTTTTTATTCATATGCATTCTCCACTCAGAAATTCAGATAAATTGCAGGGCTGTAGGTTCCGTTGACCAAAAGCAGCATCGACGCTGCGATCAGGAACATGCAGTAAACCAGTTCCAATACGCCGCCCTTTAATTTCTCCGCTGCCGGGCAGAACTTTTTGATGCCTGCCTGTATCAGCCCCATGCCAAGGATGCCGATGACCGTCATCACAATGCAGCGGTTTCCGATCAGCTCCCGCAGTGCATAGGTGCTCTGCGTATACTGCCACGGCGTCAGCATCCTGCGGATGTACTGCAGCGCCGGCTGCAGATTTGCCACCCGGAAAATCACCCAGCCGAACAACACCACAAGCCCCGTGTATACATAACGCAAAAAGCCGATTTTGTCCAGAATTTTCTTAAATCCGATCCGTTCCACAATGATGAAAAATCCGTGCAGCGCGCCCCATGCGATAAACGCTGTCGTCGCGCCATGCCATAATCCGGTCGCAAAAAAGACGATCGCCAGATTCAAATATGTCCGAATCTTTCCTTTCCGGTTTCCGCCAAGCGGTATGTAGAGGTAATCCCGAAACCAGCTGCTCAGGGAAATATGCCATCTGCGCCAGAACTCCTGAATCGAGCCGGACAGGTATGGATAATTAAAGTTTTCACAAATATCGAATCCGAACATTTTGCCCAAACCGATAGCCATATCCGTGAAACCGGAAAAATCATAGTAAATCTGAATCGCATACAGAATCGCCGCGCACCACACCATAACGCCCGTAACATTTGTAATGTCCTGCGCATAGATCTTATCTACACTTGCGCCGACAATGTTTGCGACCAGTACCTTTTTACCAAGTCCATAGGCAAAGCGCCGGATTCCCTCCGCCGTCTTTTCCACGGTTTCCTGTCTGTTTACCAGCTGCGGTCCAAAATCGCGGTACCGCGCGATCGGTCCGACTGAAATTTTCGGGAAAAAGGACAGATACAGCGCCATGTTGAGCGGATTTTTCTCCGCCTCATAATGACCGCGGTATAAATCCATCAGATATGAGATCGCTCCGAACGTAAAAAACGAAATGCCAATCGGAAGCGGGATATTGCGCATCTCATGCTCGCTTCCCGTCAGCCGGTTCACAATCCGCAAAAAGAAGTCAAAATATTTATAATACCCAAGAATCCCCAGGTTTACCAAAATGCCCGCCGCCAGAACAGTCTTCGCCGCCACGCTTTCATCCCGCTGACATCCAAGCAGCAGTCCGATACCGTAATTTGCCGCAATCGAAACAAGTAAAAGGACAATATAAACCGGCTCGCCCCACGCATAAAACACAAGGCTTGCCAAAAGCAGCAGGATATTTTTCAGTGCTGTTTTACGCACGCACAGCCTGTCCAACACAAATACAACCGGCAAAAAAGCCGTCAGAAAAATCATGGAATTGATACTCATTCAAAAACTCCGATCTTATTCGCTGCCCGCAGCACCCTTGGAACAGCAATCTGATAATCAGTCATCCCGCGACGGATACTGTTGTCCTGATATCAGAGACAAAAGAGTTTTTGATCCTGATATCTTTTTTATTGTAGCATACATTTCCTTAAATAGGTAGGGGAATCTGAGGTTCTCTTTCCTGAAGCATCTGCAAAGTTACAATTCACACACGACATTCGCAGAAACGAATCTGCGATACTTTCCGCTGCTTCGCAGTCATTTTTGTTCATTTGAAACTCTCCAGGAATGCTTCGCAACCCTCCACGATGTCCCGGTACGCGGTTTCGAAATCCCCGGAGTACCACGGATCGTCAATATCGCGCGGATGCTTTGAGTAATCCAACAGCCGATGGATCTTATGCTCCGGGTCTCCGCCAACGATTCGAATCATATTTTGAATATTATACTGCTCCGCTGCCAGCAGGTAATCATAATATTCGTAATCCTGCTTCGTCATCTGGCGTGCCCGCTTCCCGGACGGGTCAATGCCATGCTCCCGCAGCTTCCGCACCGCCGGCGGATAGACCGGATTGCCGATTTCCTCCCGGCTCGTCGCAGCCGATGCGATTTCAAACTGATCCGCTATGCCGCGTTTTGCAACCATGTCCCGGAGGATGAACTCGGACATAGGGGAACGGCAGATATTGCCGTGGCAGACAAAAAGTATTTTTATCATCTTTTTATATCTCCATTTAAGTCTTGTATTTCTTCTCAAACACTTGATATTTCAGGGTTTTCCGACTTTTGAATTTTCCTTTCTTTTTAAGGTATCTTCTCAAATCTTCTCGTATTTTCTTATGTTTTTCCCTGCAATCTTGGTAAATCCGTTGGTAAAGCAAGCGTCCTTACCAACGGGCTTTTTTAACTATTCGCTATCCGATATACTTCTTCCTTTGCATCATCAAAATTCACATGGGTGTAAGTGTTCAAGGTTACACTGATGTCTGCGTGACCCATGATATACTGCAAGGTTTTCGGATTCATCCCGGATTTTGCCATATTAGAGCAAAAGGTGTGCCTGCATACATGAGGGGTAACTTTCGGCATCTGGATACGGTAAATCCTGTTGTATTTCTGAATGATATGCTCCAGATACTTTTCCCAGTGAAGGGCAACCATCGGCATATCGTTTTTATCCAGAAACAAAAATCCTGCATATCCTTCCACCATCGGTTCAACTTTTGGTGTCTTTCGGTTGGCAATAATTCTGCGAAAACACGCTGCGACAGCTTCCGTCATCGGCACATAGCGGATGCCTTTGTCAGTTTTTGGCTCTTCAATTACATACTGCATCTGTGCAGTACGCTGTAACTGATGGTCTACCTTAATACGCATTTCTCCAAACTCGATTTCTGAAACCGTCAATCCACAGAACTCTGAGATACGAAGCCCTGTGTGAAAAAGAATATAGATTGCATCATAGTATCTGCTGAAATGCTTATCTTCCTGAATAAACTTCAGCAAATCTCTCTGCTGCTTTCGGGTAATCGCTTCTCTGGTAACAGAATCATTGACAATGACGGATGCAAGCTCAAATTCAAATGGATTTTTACGAAGCAGGTCATCATCGACTGCCATCTGAAATGCCGGTCTTAGAACTCCCCGGATAGAATGAATGGAACTGTATCCCCGTCCATCAATCTGCTGGAGCTTAATCAACCATGCCTTTGCATCTGACAAACGCACCTTATCAATTCGCAGATTCCCAAAACTCTCTTTTTTCAGCATATTGATGACCGTTTTATATCCGGCAACCGTATTGTGACGAACTCCTGTTTTCAATGAAACATACTTTTCTACCAGTTCCAAAACAGTATAGTTGCCACCGTTGGTTACGATACGGTCAAACAAATCCGCTTCAATCTGTTTTTCTTTCTCACGCAGGGAAGGCTCCCGCTTCTTCCCTTTTGGCATTGGGTCATTCTTGTCCAAACGCCAACTATATACATTTTTCTCTTTTCCGTCCTCATCAATATAGCGGAACCGATACCTCCCATCTTTACGCTGGTACTCGCCCTCTCGCAAAATCCGATTACGGTTATCTCGTCTTTTCTCACTCATCGTGAACTCTCCTTTCAAAAAAGAGAGCCAGACTTGCGCTCTTATCATAGCACAAATCCAGCTCTCCGCATAGTTATATCATGTGAAATCGGTAAATCTGTCAGCTCTGTTTACACAGCAGTAGCCTGATCCAGATACCTCTCAAATTTCTCACGCTTAATGAGGGCACGATTGCCGTTCATCACATAAAAATCCTCATTGGGATGTGTGTCAATAAGCGTTCTCAATTTTCCTTCGCCGATATGATAATATCTGGCTGCTTCCTCAATGGTAAGCGTATATCTACGCCACACCGGAATATCCGAGTAATTTTTTCCTTCAATATTCATCTTATTATTCGCCATAGGCAGTTATCCTCCATGCATGAAAATAGCCAGACAGAGGGTGTCGGCAACGAAGTCCGGCAACGGGCTTCAAAAGACCTTGCAAACAATCTCAATCTGGCGATGGTTACTATTTATACTTTTCTTTTATTTTTCTGTTGTTTTGGTTGTCATAGGGGAGAAAAGCCGATAGTTTCGGGATTTTCCCCGGCAACCGGCTCGGCAACGGGATAGCAACAGGGGGTGCAACGGGCTGTCATTTTCAGAATGGAAGCTCCATCTGTTCTGTGACCTCCACAAAACCGTCCATCGTTTTTTCAGACGGGTTGCCGGAGTCCGTTGCCGGGTTTTCACGCTCCCAGCCCTTTTGTCTGCCATATTCGGAAAACATTCTTGGGTTCGGGAAGTACCGCCAGCCGGAAATGCACTGGTTCATAATCTCGTTGATTTCCCGGATTTCCCATTGCTTCGGCTCGTCAAAGGCATGGTTCAAGGCTTCCTTGTAGAGCTGCTTGGAGCAGACCATGCTCCCGGTGTACTTATCAAGATACGCCTGTATCATCCCGGCTTTGGTGTCCTCCGGCATAAAATCCCGCTGGTGTTCTTTGAGATACCGCTGCATGGC
>ENA-OOXM01001773-OOXM01001773.1-human-gut-metagenome-genome-assembly--contig:-NODE-1773-length-15370-cov-1.910219_pt1 | contig 15370 bp, 13 predicted proteins | sample MGYA00241589_ERZ501347 | MGnify/ENA primary metagenome ERZ501347 (study PRJEB25962, sample SAMEA2042832) | human gut metagenome | biome: human gut; feature: human-associated habitat; material: faeces...
GCGGCTGTGTTACAGGCTGCTGCTCTTCAGTTGTTTCCTGTATGCTTTCGGTCTCAGCTTCTGTCGCTGACTGTGTCTCATTCTGTCCGGAATCCGAATAAATACTTATCTCTCTTCTAGGCAGGTTCTCATGTACCTGTGTCATATACTGTTTAAAAATATATGAGGCACTGTTATGCCCCTGAATTTCTTTTGGATAATCAAAGCCTATCCACACTGCTGTTGTATAATACGCACTATATCCACAAAACCACATATCTTTATTAGAATTAGTTGTACCTGTTTTTCCGGCTATAACCGCGTTACCCACAGCACCTGCTGCACCGGTTCCATCCGGTTCAACAACCGCTTCAAGAATACCTGTCATCATCCTGCTCGCATTTGAATCATAAACACGCATTCCCCTATCAGCTTCGTTAATGACAATCTTGCCATCTGCCCCTACAATTCTTTGTATACATGTTGCTTTCCTGTATATGCCATCATTTGCAATTGCAGCATAGCCTCCTGCCATCTCTTCTGTTGTTACACCATATGTAAATCCGCCTAATGCTGCCGCAGTGTAATCCTTATCATACCACACTTTTTTAAAATCCATATTTAAAAGATATGCCGCACCTGCTCTTGGAGTAATTTCCTGATATATTTTCCATGCTATTGTATTTTTTGAAAATTTCACGGCATCTCTTACAGTCATTTCACCCCAGTAACCTCCATCAGAGTTAACCGGTCCACCTTCTATCGGCTCATCAACAACTATAGAATCTGCAGTTTTGCCACGCATAAGATATGGCATATATACTGAAAGCGGCTTAATTGCACTACCAGACTGCCTGTAACTCTGATATGCCCTGTTCAACGTATATCCGGCTTTCAGATCCTGGCTTCTTCCTCCGACAATCGCCACAACATTTCCCGTTGAATTATCAATCGATACAGCCGCCCCCTGCATCTTATAAATTCCGTCATCAGACACCTCTGTATATCCTGCAAGGTTATCGTCAACAGCCTGCTGAAGTTTATTCTGCAAATCCATGTCAAACGATGTATACACAGTATACCCTCCGCTAAGAAGCATCTGCTGGCATCTTGTATAATATGTATCATACAATGAATCGTAGCTTTCCTCATCTTCTTTAGATGAAAAATTATCACGAAAAGAAAACCCTGTCGATTTCATAAGTGATTCTGTAGCACAATGTCTTACATATGTAACAACTGAATTGTCTTCTTTTTCCTGTTCAGGCTGGTTCAAAACGATATTTTCGCCTTTTGCCATATAATAATCCACATAACTTATGTAATCAGCCTCATACATCTGCTGTAAAATAAGGTCACGCCTTTTTAATGTCTTATCAAATCCTGTCAGCGGATTGTATTTTGACGGATTATTAGGAATCGCAGCTATAAAGGCCTGTTCCGACAATGTAAGCTGTGAAACACTTTTGTTAAAATATCCTTTTGCTGCAGCCTCAACACCATAATACCCATTTCCAAAATAAATATTATTAAGATAAAATTCCAGAATCTGCTCTTTTGAATATTTCTTTTCCAGCCCCCACGCAATAAATATTTCCTCAATTTTTCTCTGCCATGTTACTTCCTGCGTAAGAAAAATATTTCTTGCAAGCTGCTGTGTTATTGTACTCGCACCCTGGGCAATTTCATTACTCTTCTGGTTTACAATTGCTGCTCTTACAATTGCTTTGTAATCAATTCCGTCATGATTATAAAAATCCCTGTCTTCCATTACAACAAATGCATTATCGAGTGTTAGCGGAATATCACTGAAACCGATATAATACATATCTTTGCTGCTTTTAATCTTGCACAATTCGTTCCCATTTGTATCATATACAAGCGTCGTCTTACTCTCTTTAAATGTACTGGCTGTGCTTGAATCAACAAATGCCTTTGCAATCCTGCTCATGCGTAATATTGCAAATGCCTTAGGACCGGCATAAATGCCGCCTGCAATAAAAATAACTGCTAATATGCCAAGGATTACTCTTTTAACCATTTTCTTTTTCTTATTTTTCTTCTTTTTTGCTGCCATATGCACCTCTGTAACTTACATATTGACCTTTATTTCTTATAATATGTCACATAAATATTGCCAGCCTGCGTAAATAATTTTGTCGCATTCGCCTGCGTCTGTGTTACTTCACTTCCTGTTGAAGCATCAATATATGTCACATTTGATGTATCATATGCTGTTATTACAACATAACCATCGTCAGTCTTTGCTATTACAGGTTTTCCATCACTTACAAATGACAATGCATTTTCAAATGAAATACCTTTCAAAGTCAACCTTTTAAGATTCTTATCGCTTCCCATAAAGCTTTCAACAGCACGTGAAGCTGCCGCATATGAATTGCCATATGATGACGATAAGCTAAAGCCTTTTATCATATATGAAGATGTCTTAAATCTCTTCCAGATAATATTATTTTCTCCATCATAAACATTACCGTAATTACCTGCCGCCGCAATAATTGCTTTATCAGCATCGTCATATGAGCTATAATATCTGCCTTTTCCTATAACATTATAGCGTTCACATGTACCGATATGAATATCATTAATATCAATCGTCCTGTTTTCCTTATACTCAACAGAACCTGCAGCTCTTGTTATGACCGAGTCAGGCTTCCCACCGCCTTTTGGAAGCACAATAACCTGTTCTACTTTTCTTAATGAAGTAGATATTATATCAAATGATGCATGCTCACTCGTATTATTTTCATCTTTATTGATAAGCTGGTCTACTGAAACAGCCGAATAACCCGAATCACTCTTAGCAACTCTGTCAAGATTAACTCTTAATCCGTCAACGTTCGCACTGCTTACATATACTCCATCCTGCTCATATTCTTTTATAAGTTCATAACCTTCATTCATTATGCAGACTTTATACATCGGAAATGTAGTAATACCATTTTCATCATTTATAATATCAGTGCTGTGTGCAATACCATATATAAGATCTGTATTAACATATCCGAGAACCATAAGCTTATCGCCGGGCGGTGCATCTATTGTATAATCATTGGCTCTCTCCATATTAAATACCCTGATGCTGTCAGTATTATAAAGTTCTCCATTTGTACTGTAAGCTATTATCCGTCCGTTTCCTGAAACTTTATATGTGCCTTTAGACATTTTATCAATAGCTGTCATAACTTCCCTGCTGTCCAGCGAAATTGAATACATTGTATCATTTAAAACTATATAAAATGATCTGTCATCACTGACATAAGCCACATCTCCGACAGTCTCACACAAAGCTTCATATGACATATTTACCGGAATAAACAAAAGCTCTTCTGTTTCATTTGAAACATAATTATAACTGTAAAGTGAAACACCTGTTGCACCTTCGTGTATACCCCTGTTCATATATCCATATACAATAAATTGTGCATTTCCATCTTCTGTGACATCAAGAATCTTAATTTTATGTCTTTCATAACGCTCTCTTATGTTATCTGTGTCATCAGAAGCAAATGCAAATACTTTTGTAAATGTATTGCTGCTCTTGTCATAGCACCAAAGACTTCCCTCATTTTCAAAATATGTGTAATTATTCTTGTCATCATCCATCAGTTCTATATCAGAATCAGGCTGTATTCCGAGATTGATTTTTCCGCTTGAAAGCAAATCATTCCTTCCGTCGAATACCTGATTTGATTCTCTCTCAAAATTAAGAAGATACATTGCTCTTGTCGTTTTTCTTATTCTGTAATATTCATGAACTGTGTATGTGTCATACGAATCATTATCATTGCCGGCACCAACCGTGTAATCTATTGCAATAACCGCAGTATCACCATCAGACTCATACAGCGACGGTATGATATTACTTTCGATAAACGGATGCAGATCCCCCCATCTTACCTGGTCAAGACTGTTATAAATATTAATCTTTCCATAATTTGAATTGTCAGCAGATGCAGTTGTCTCAAGATACTTACTGATTTCATTAACATTTGATGCATCATAAGTATTTTTGTTAAATTCTATTACATAATCAAGTTTTTCCTGAATACCATCGCTCATTCCACTCACAACGGTAGTATAGTAATATACATTTTCATGATTTTTCGTATTAAGCGTAATCTCAAGAATATACTTAACTTCATCTGAAATAAGATTCTTTATGTTAAGCACAGTCTCCACTCTTGACGGTGAACTGTCAAAATTTTCAACTTTCGTACTCTCGATAAGCGACATATCTCTTGAATCTCTGATTTTGTATGATATTGAGGATACACTTTCACCATATGTATCAATTGCAATAGCAAGCTTTTTATCTGACGGAAGCAGTGTAAGATCCGTTGAAAGCCTTGAATAATCAACTTCACATGTATATCCATGCATTGCATTATAAAGTGTTCCCGCCTCTGTCTTTGCCATGACAACCGGAAGTGTTGCTTCTGACATAAGAACTGATGCGGCACTCTCCGTCTTATAATGCATTGATATAAATGTCACTATAGCAGTAACCATAAATATTATGACATATAATATATATTTTCCTGAAAAACTTTTATTTTTCATAAATTACACCTTTCTTATAAAAGTTTATTAAGCGTCAGGTCAAGATTAAGCTCTGACTCCATCTTTTTAAGCTTTTCTGCCGCTTCCCGGTTCTTCTTTCCTGTATAGACAGCCCTTATCAGAAGATTTTTTGGTGTATGTTCCATATCTATAAACTCAAGAATCTGAGTCTGGTATCCGTTTGTCTCAAGAATGTCAGCTCTTATTGCATCTGTAAATATTGCTGCCATCCTCTCTTTCAAAATTCCGTACTTTAATACCGGAGATAAGAGTTCTGATTTAATCTGTCCATTTGCTTCATGCTGACAGCATGGAACAGACAGTATCACCTGCGCATCCCACTCAACCGCTTTGGCAAGTGCATAATCGGTTGCTTTGTCACATGCATGGAGCGTTACCACCATATCTACTTTCTGCACACCTTCATATTCCGCAATATCACCACACAGAAAATGCAGTTTCTCATATCCGTATTTTTCTGCCAGTCCATTGCATTTCCGGATCACATCTTCCTTCAGGTCCAACCCAATGATATGAACGTCATATTTTTTGAGTTCCTTCAGATAATAATACATGGCAAATGTCAGATATGATTTGCCACATCCAAAATCCAGGATCGTGACCTCCCGCTCCCTGGACAATGCCGGAAGAATATCCTCAATAAACTCCAGGAAACGGTTGATCTGTTTGAACTTGTCATAAGCCGGACGATGGATCTTTCCTTCTTTATTCATAACTCCAAGATCCACCAGGAATGGAACCGAAGTTCCTTCCTTCAATATATACTGTTTCACACGATTGTGTGCCAGAATCTGAACAGGCTCTTTCGCCTGATGCTCTTTCACTTTGACAGTTGCTTTACCCTTTTTGCTGACAAGAACACTGCCATCTTTGCATCTTCCCTGCACCTGCAGCTGGGAAAATCCACCCTCCTGAAGACTCTGTTCCACATATGCGATCACTTCTTCTCTGCTGTAATTGGAGTGAAGGACCTTGGTTCCCACCGTGGAGGATGCCTGATAACAGACGCTGCCTTTCAGTTCTATCTGGCGGATCCGCACCTTGGAAGGAGCCTCTTTTTCCTTGCTCCGCTGGCCGCTTAAGACTGCAAGCATCAGGTTTTCATCAAATTGTTTTTCCAAAAATTCCTGTAATGTCATCATATTTAATCTTTCATAATCCCTCTGTAATGCCCCTGTGTACACCATCGGATTCCGGCATTACGAACTGCAGTGTTCTTATTCGCTCAACTGTCAGAATCCACGGTATCTGCGTCGTCTGCACCGGCGCCTGGAAATCTCCTGATACAAAAGCACCTGGATCGGTTCATCCAGAAATTCATCAGGAATCTCCTGCGCTGCCATTTCTCCGTCTACCTGAGAACGTATCTGCCTGTAAAGCCGATGCATCATAAATTTGTCCGGATGCTCATCATAAAGTCTGCTTCCCTCATAATCCATAAGCTGACATTCTTCTTCAACTTTTTCCTGAATTTTGCGGGCAGTTTCCGGATAATAAGATTTCATCAGAGCAAATTCCTGCTCCTGTATTCTCTCTCTGCTGTAAAGAGAAGAATCTGCATACGTCATATAAAATGGAAGAAACTTGTCATAATACATGGACAGGCTCCTGTTTCGTCATCATCTATAACATTCTATGCAGAATCTTTTCAAGTGTGCGCTTCAGCCCTGAATGTCTTTCAGAATGCGGAGTGTCAGTTTGAAACTATGCTCTGCTGCCTGCGCTTCGAATGTCGGATAATCCATCTCTGCACTTCCATCTGCTTTGTCAGAAATTGCACGGATCACAAGGAAAGGTACATTGTTCAGATATGCTGCCTGTGCGATTGCCGCGCCTTCCATTTCAACAGCGTATGCGCCAAATTCTTTTGTAATAAAATCTTTGACACCCTGGTCTGCCACAAACTGGTCACCGGATGCGATGCGTCCCTCGAATACTTCGATATCCGGATTTGCTTCTTTGCATGCTTTTACTGCAAGTGCGCGAAGTGCATCATCACTGTGGAAAGAAAAAGCTTCCATCTGCGGAATCTGTCCAACCGGATAACCAAATGCAACGGCATTCATATCATGATGGATCAGATCTGTGGAAACAACGATATCTCCAATGTTGATGTCTGCATTCAGGCTTCCTGCGATACCGGTGTTGATCACTACTTCTGCTTTGAAATCATCGATCAGAATCTGTGTGCAGACTGCTGCATTGACCTTACCAATTCCGGAACGGACAACAACTACGTTTTTTCCTTCGATAATACCTGAATAAAATTCCATGGAAGCCTTACGTGTCACCTGAATATCTTTCATCTGTTCTTTGAGACTTGCTACTTCAACTTCCATTGCTCCTATAATACCAATACATCTCATAATATTGTAATCTCCTTTATCATCGTGCCCTTTTTCTGAAAAGCCGGGCACTGTAATCTGTTATCATCCCTGATTGTGAATAGCATAGTCTATTATAGCAAATGTTGCGTTTATATGGAAACTTTTTTTGCTTCACGGGGAATTCCTCTGGAAAATCTGCGGCAGACTTGTCCGCTTTGTCCTTTTCTGGTATACTGATTGGAAAATATATTGTTATTGTTTACAGTAACTGAACTCAGGAGGTTAAGATTATGGTATATAAAACATCTGGTGTCTGTTCAAGCGCCATTTCATTTGAGATCGACGATGCAGGAAAAGTTCATGATGTAAAATTCCAGGGCGGCTGCTCCGGTAATACACAGGGCGTTGCCAGACTGGTAGAAGGCATGGATGCCAAAGAAGCTATCAGCAGAATGGAAGGGATTCGTTGTGGCTTCAAACCAACATCCTGCCCGGATCAGCTTGCAAAAGCTCTGAAAGAAGCTCTGAACTGATTTTAAAATTTCGGGTCGAAACCCAATGCAAAAGACTGTCGCTCCTCTGACTGGAAGATTTTTTATTTCCAATCAAAGAAACGGCAGTCTTTTTATATTATTTATCTATAATTTCTGTTATAACAGCCGGATTTAAACATCAGGAGAAATCATCTCTGTCCCACTTGTCACACAGCGACTGTATATCTCTGCTGAAACGCTCCAGGTCTTTGTTCGGCATGCCTTCGTTCTTTCGGATAACAGACATAAGGCGCTGTCCCATGGCAACCAGCTTCTGGAATGCACGTGCGGCTCTGCTTGCTTTCGGAGAAACAGAAGCTTTCGTGATTTTGATTCCCTGTGCCTCATAGATACAGGTATTGTTCGCCAGATCATAGACGGTTCCGCTGAACGGTGCCATAGAATCCAGTCCCAGTTCCTCCTGCAGTCTTCTTGCAAAGATCTCGGTCACTTCATCATCGCCGTGGGTGACAAATACTTTTTCCGGTTTTTCTTTGAATGCCTTGATCCAGGTCATCAGGCCATTCACATCCGCATGACCGCTGATACCCGGCATCTGACGGATCTCTGCGCCTACAGCAACCGTCTCACCAAACAGTTTAACTTCGGTCGCACCTTCGATCAGGGCACGGCCAAGCGTTCCGATTGCCTGATACCCAACAAACAGAATCGTATTGTTCGGATTCCACAGATTATGTTTCAGATGATGTTTGATTCGGCCGGCATCGCACATACCGCTCGCGGAAATGATAACCTTGCAGTCTTCGTCAAAGTTGATTGCTTTTGAATCGTCACTGGTAATCGAGGTCTTTAATCCCGGGAACATCAACGGGTTGATTCCCTTTTTGACCAGTGCCATAGCTTCTTCATCAAAGCAGTCATAAATATGCTCATTAAAGATCGTTGTCGCTTCATTTGCCAGCGGGCTGTCGACATAGACCTTAAAGTTATCGTGTCCGTGTACACGTCCTTCTTCTTTAATCTGTCGGATAAAATACAGCATCTCCTGCGTACGTCCGACTGCAAAAGAAGGAATGACAACGCTTCCACCACGGTCAAAAGTATGCTGGATCACTTCGGTAAGCATTGCTACATAATCCGGGCGTTCACCGTGGCTTCTGTCACCGTAAGTGGATTCCATGATTACATAATCTGCATCATGGAGATAAACCGGATCCTTGATCAGTGGCTGATTCAGGTTACCGATATCACCGGAGAAGACTATTTTCTTTTCTTTGTCATCTTCCTGAATGATGATCTCAATGCTCGCAGATCCAAGGAGATGTCCGGCATCTACGAAACGTACGCTGATTCCCTCGGCCGGTTTAATGGTTTTTTCGTACGGACACGGAACGAAGTTCTGAATGACACCCATGGCATCTTCCATGGTGTATGCAGGAACAAATTCCGGTTTTCCCTGGCGGCGTCCTTTACGGTTACGCCACTCTGCCTCGAACATCTGAATGTGGGCACTGTCTCGAAGCATAATATCGCAAAGGTGGCAGGTGGCCTGTGTTGCATAAATCGGTCCCTGAAATCCTTTTGCGTAGATAGCGGGAAGATTTCCGGAGTGATCCATATGTGCATGGGTCAGAAGAACAAAATCCAGGTCACTTCCCTTTACAGGAATATCCTGATTCTCGTAGTAATCCGGACCCTGTTCCATACCGCAGTCTACCAGGAATTTCTTTCCTGCTGCTTCCAGATAATAACAGCTTCCGGTTACTTCATGTGTCGCCCCAATAAAGGTAATCTTCATGTGCGAACCCCCTTTGTCTGAAAAATCATCCAAATGTATGTTGTTGTAATCATTATACACGATTTGATTGATTTTTAACAGTCTTTTTGTGCAAAAAGACAATAAAAATAAGGCGGGGTGTATGAAGTCCCGCCTTGTTTTGTATGGTTAATATGATTTTGTAGATATGGTTAAATGATCCTTTTTTTGCGTATGATTATGTTATTCCTTTGCGCATAAGATCATGAATAATGTGAACCCTGACGAGTCCGACATGATTTGTGAGTACGTTGATGTCTCCGGACGGTAACGATGTTTACATAAATTTATTTTGCATCCTGCGACCTTCTTCACACTTCACGGATTACTGAATAATATTTTTCTTCTTTTCTTCCTTTTCCAATGGTCATTATTTGACCATGATACCACTTGTCAGCGTAGAGGTAGATTCTTTTTTACCTGACTGGCTGGCTGCATGGTATCCACGCACACGGTAATATGTACCTGATGGAACTGCTACGTCGATTGTTTTTTCCAGCTCGTCTGTATTATTAGCTGTGAAATTCCAATATTTGTATGTCCCATAACTTCCATTGACCTTCCGTTCCAGATAAAGCGATAAATACACTTTACTACATTTTTTATGACATGCAGTTAATCCGTAAATTACAATCTCATTACTGGCAACTCTTTGTATTTTTACATTTCCAAAACTCAAATTACTACTTCTTGCCAAAATTGTTGATGTATCTTCTGCATAGTCCTCTGTTGTTTCTTCATCAGTGATCTCATCTAAAATACTAATTGTATCCGCATATACTGGTGAAATACTCATTCCAACAGATAATCCAACTGCAAGACCGATTCCAAAAATTTTCTTCCAGATATTCATTTCTCACTTCCTTTCGCTATGTAAACAACCTTTACATAACTATATACGTAAGAAATTTAAAAATATCACTCTAAAATTTCATTTCTTTTATAATTTTTTTTAATTCTTTTAATTCAAGTTTTCCAACTATATGATATACAACATCATCATAATTCCAATCTGCTATATAGGTCATTTTTTCATCTTGCGAATCATCCATTTCTTTTAATAACACCTCTATATTATCCACTGATATTGTATCAATTACTTTTTCATTCCCATTCAAACTACTAATGTTACTTGCCTTCTTCGTTTGTTGTTTATCAATATAAAAATATATATTTCCTTCTTCATACAAATACTTAATCCGTGCAATATCAGCAGCTGGATTTATTATATATTTTGAAAACTCCATCCCATACGGCCTATAATAAAATTCCGGCATCTTTACATCCAGTTTCTCTTCTATGTCTGCAATCGCATCGCTTTCTTCTGTAGTTGCATGCTCATTATCAGAAGAATTATCTATTATAAACTGGCTGTCATTCCCACTCAATATCCGCACACTGTTCACCAGATACTTCCGGTTCGCCTCGCTGCTCATACTTGCAGCGAACACGCAGATCAGACACAGGCCCGCGATTCCGGCGATTCTGCCAAAGCGCACATAACTGTGTTTCCTTTTGCCGGAGTTTCTGTTCGCATCGCGTGCAGGATCCTTTGATACACCTGCGTTTTTTCTGAATTCCAGAATTTTCTTTTCCGTAGATTCAGGCACTGCTTCTTCTGTATTCTTCTCATCTTCTGCCTTCTCATCTGCCGTATCCTCCAGCAGACCTTCTTCTCTGGCACGCTGATAGAAATTTTCTCTGGAAACGCTCAGTTTCTCTACGATATCCTGATTGTCCTCAAATTTTCTGCCATCAAAAAGAGACTCCTCGATGGCATCTGCTTCCTTCAGATATTCCTCTTCCAGCCACTGACGGAATTTCTCGTCATCCTCCATATCCGGCATATCCAGGAATGCATCATCTATCTGATTGTCGCTCTGTTCTTTCTCAAACTCTTTTTTCATGATATTATCTCTTTCTTGACAATTCTTCCCCGGTGGTTCATAGTTATTGGTAATAAAATGATTTTCAGGAGGTTTTCCCTATGAAACATATTGTACTTACCGGCGGCGGTACTGCCGGACATGTTACACCAAATATTGCTCTGATCCCGACACTCAAAGCTGCCGGATATCAGATTTCCTATATCGGATCTTACGAAGGTATCGAACGTAAACTCATTGAAGAAATGGGTATTCCATATTATGGGATCTCATCTGGAAAGCTGAGACGTTATTTCGATCCCAAGAACTTCTCCGATCCTTTCCGGGTATTAAAAGGGTTCCATGAAGCAAAGAAGCTTCTCAAAAAACTGAAACCCGATGTAGTCTTTTCCAAGGGTGGTTTCGTTACCGTCCCTGTTGTAATTGCAGCCAAACGCTGCAAGATTCCAGCAATCATCCACGAGTCAGATATGACTCCGGGACTTGCCAACAAACTGTGTATTCCATCAGCCGTTAAAGTATGCTGTAACTTTCCTGAGACTGTCAGCAGTCTTCCGGCAGATAAAGCCGTACTGACCGGCACGCCGATCCGTCAGGAGCTGATGAAAGGTGATAAGGAAGCCGGCCGTCAGTTCTGTGGATTTACTTCTGACAAACCGGTACTGATGGTGATCGGTGGAAGCCTTGGCGCAGCCTCTGTAAATGACCATATCCGCAAGATTCTCCCGGAACTTCTGAAAGCTTTCCAGGTGATCCATCTCTGCGGCAAGGGTAAAATGGACGAAACCCTCAAAGGTACCGAAGGCTATGTTCAGTATGAATATATCAAAGAAGAACTTCCGGATCTTTTTGCCCTGTCTGACGTGGTAATCTCCCGCGCAGGTGCAAACGCCATCTGTGAGATCAGTGCTCTTCACAAACCAAATCTTCTGATTCCGCTGTCTGCAAATGCCAGTCGTGGTGACCAGATCCTGAATGCCCGTTCTTTCGAAAAACAGGGATTCAGCATGGTACTTGAGGAAGAAGAAATCACTGATGAGAAACTTCTGGATACGATCCATCAGCTGTATGACAACCGTCATTCTTTCGAAGAAGCAATGTCTGCAGGCAAACAGATGGATTCCATCCATCATATCGTTTCGTTGATCGAAGAATGTGTTTTATCAAAAAAATAAACAAATAGCAGGATGCAGGCAGTTATCGATGTGACTGCCTGCATATCTTTTCCATTTCTTCAATTATCCAGGCTTTCGACCGCAGATTCCTGTTATTTACATTATTCGGTGTAATCCCATACTCACTTGCCACTTCTGCTGCTGAGAGTTCCTGGAATTTTGTTTTGACCAGAATATCGTAATTCATCGGATTCCTCTTCCGAAGTCTGTTCAGTACAAGTTTCTGATATTTCTCTTCTTCCATACGAAGTATTCTTGCCTCTGGATTACTCTTTTCATCCACCGGCTCATACGCATTTTCCTCATCATCAATCGTATAACTTTCCTGTCTGGATGAGGCTTTTCTATAATAGTCCATACATTTGTTGGATGTCGCTTTCATCACCAGTGCTTTCAATTTGTCAGGTCTGGAATAATCCAATTTTTCTTTCACTTTAAATAATGCCAGAAAAACTTCCTGACTGATATCTTTTGAAAGCTCGTAATCTTCTGTGATGCAAAAAGCGACATATGCTGAGAATCCTTGGTAGTGATCGTAAAAATCATCAAAATTCTCAATTATCATCTGTATCTGTACTCTTTTCTTTATGCTTTGACTTTTGCCAGGATCTCTTCCTTCATCTCGTCTGTCAGTTCTCCCGGTTTCCATGTAAGTCCGACCTGATCACCTTCATAACGTGGAATCAGATGCATATGAAAATGAAATACAGTCTGACCGGCAATTTCTCCATTGTTCTGCACAATGTTAAACCCGTCACAGTGCAGTCCGTCTCTGAGCTTGGTTGCCATATGTTTGGCAAGGATCATTGCTTTTCCGGCAGTCTCATCCGGAAGTTCATAAATATTGGCTGCATGAGCTTTTGGCAGGATCAGTGCATGTCCCTTTGACGCCGGACCGAGATCCAGAATTACGCGAAAATCTTCGTCTTCATATAAAGTAGCGGATGGAATTTCTCCGTTTGCAATTTTACAAAAAATACAGTTTTCCATGATGTAGTCCTCCTTACAAATAAACTGTTTTCTTTTTCTATTGTCTCGTATTTTCGCGATTTTTTCAATACGAAATTTGTTGATTCCGATATTTTTGCATAATATACTCAGATTGAGGTGACAGATTATGCAGGAAAAAAACATTATCACACAAACAAAAAAAGAGTTTCAGTCGATGTTGTCCACATTTTCGCATGAAATAAGAAATCCGCTGGCATTGATCACCAGCGAAATGCAGATGTTGTCGGATTCACAGCCACAGCTCTGTTTCAACGAACACTGGGATAACATTATGGAAAATCTGAACTATATCCGTGAGCTGCTGGATGAACTTTCCAGATATCAAAATGCCGGTCACATTTCCCTTGTACAGACAAATTTAAGTATCTGCCTGGATCGAATTACCAGTTCCTTTCGACCGGCACTGGACTACCTTGGAATCTCCTTTGAGACTGACATCCCCCGTGATCTTCCCCAGATCAGTCTGGATCAGACAAAAATCCGTCAGGCTCTTTTTAACCTTCTCCGTAATGCGCAGGAATCTATCCAGCATACTCACGGCAAAATCCTTTTTTCCGCTTCTGCCGTTCCGGACGGTGTCCAGATCACCATCTCGGATAACGGATGTGGCATGACAGAAGACCAGATTGAAAACGCCTTTCGTCCCTTCGTAACATACAAGCCCGGGGGCACTGGCCTCGGGCTTGCTGTCACCCGGCAGATCATTGAAGCCCACCAGGGTACACTATGTGTAGAAAGCACTCCGAAAGAAGGTACTTCCTTTTATATTTTTCTTCCAGGATGATAAAAAATCACTGCAAGAAAGAACCCGGACACCATCCCGCCTACATGGGCTGTGTTATCCACTCCCGTACTTGCGAAACCAAAATACAGAGAAAAAGCTGCCATGACCAGAATCTGTCTCATAGACAGATCACCCAGCCATCCTTTATTGCGAATGACAATATAGATCATGGCTCCCATAACTGCAAACACCGCTCCGGATGCTCCTGCTGATACAGCAAAATCCTGCGTACGTAATTCGATAAGTAAAGAAATCGCATTTCCAAGTACTCCACCGATCAGATAGATCAACAGAAATTTTATTTTTCCAATTACCTGTTCCAGTCTGCTTCCAAGTACAAATAAAACCAGCATATTATTCAGAAGATGTTCAATTCCAAAATGCAGAAACATACAGGTGAACAGTCTGTAATATTCTCCACCCTGAATGATCATTGGTGTAAAGGCAGCTCCACAATCCAGCATATGCATGGTATTCTGGGAGCTTCCTGTAAATTCCACGATCAGAAATACCAGAATATTCAACAGGATCAGTCCGGCAGTCACCGGCTCTTTGCGTAATTCTTCCACAGGTTACTCTCCTCTGTTTTTGTATTCAGAGAATACATATGTATTCTGCTGTTGTTCGTCTATTTTAGCAGATGCCGTTCCCTGTGGCAAGGCAACACTTCACCTGTGCTGTCCGAAATACTGCCTTCGAACCCTCATGTCCGGTGCTTTTCTTTTCAGAAGTTATCTATCCCCTCAGAAATACATATCTTGCCTGAGCAAAATCCACCTGATCCTCATCCTGCAGAAAATATTCTTCCTCTGCCCCAAGCATTCTGCCATTAACAGAAGTTCCATTCCTGGAATTCAGATCTGCCAGATAATAGTTCTCACCTGTTTTGCGTATTCTTGCATGCACCCGGCTGACTGTCGGAAGCGAGATCACTACATCCGAAGCCTGTTCCAGTTTTCCGATCACGGTCAGTTCCCGTTCCAGATAAACCGTCGGAAGTTCTCCGGGTTCCCGACTTACCAGGCTGGCTGTACCTGACAGTTGTCCTGCCGAAAGAACTACCGTTTCACCATATGTTTCCTGTTCTGCTGTATCCTCACCAGTTTTCTCACATTCCCATGAATTTTGTTCTGTACGGTTTTGTTTTTCACTCTTTTGCTCTATATCTTTTATTTCTTTTCTCTCTGTTTCATGTTTTTCTATATTCATTCCGGCAAGTTCCCGCTGTACTTTGTTTCTCCATTCTGCAGACTGTTCCTGTTTTTTCTTCTTTTTTTCTTCCATCCAGGTCCA
>ENA-OOXM01001782-OOXM01001782.1-human-gut-metagenome-genome-assembly--contig:-NODE-1782-length-15332-cov-5.453754_pt1 | contig 15332 bp, 18 predicted proteins | sample MGYA00241589_ERZ501347 | MGnify/ENA primary metagenome ERZ501347 (study PRJEB25962, sample SAMEA2042832) | human gut metagenome | biome: human gut; feature: human-associated habitat; material: faeces...
CCGCCTGAGGCGGTATCCCTCCGGGTGGCGGACAAAGGGCGGCGTGAATATGTGTAATGATATTTTCTAGAAAAAATTCTAGAAAAGTATTGACATTTTCTAGAAAAAGTGGTATTGTAATATCAGAAACAAGGAAAACCAATAATACAAAAAGGAGGAAATGAAATGACAGTAGAAGAAATTAAAACCGTATTAGATGAAAAATGTAATGATTCTTGGGAGATGCTCAAAATAATTGAACATGTATATGGACAAAAGAGCGTGCATACAGAGAAAGCCCTTACTAAGTGGGTAACATATGATGGTCTTTTTAGAGAGTTATTTAATGAATCGCCGCTGTACAGTTTCAGTTAACACTTAACATCTGCTGTGCTATCGGCGTAACGGGCAGGAGGAAATATTATGTATAAAGTTGAGACATTATCTCACGGTAAACTTATTAAAAGTGAAAATTATGACAACTATGAAGTTGCTCGGAAAAGAGTAACTCAACTTGAAAAAGTTGCCCACAAGACACATTCATTACTGAATGTAGTCTTATTTGAAAATGATGTTAAATTACTCGAAAGATTTTTCGGGTAATTAGTGGACTGCTGTCCTAACGGCAATACGGGGAGAAGGAGAAATAATGAAAACAGTAACAATAGAGGAACTGTGTGATATTCCTGCTACGATAGAAGAAATTCCGTTTTATATTACGAAAACGGATGATCGGGGATATGTGCATATTTATGCGTTTGATCATATAGCTCTTACAAATGGCTATATTCGGAAAAACGCGAAATGTAATCCAATTCCATATGAGGGAAATTTCGGAATTGGCTATACTGTCAAAATTCACAATTCTAAATCTACAAGATATGCTTTAACAGCATATTACATTTCAAAATGGCATAATAAGATATGTCAAGAAATTGATAATTGCACTTTATGCCCTTTATATACAATAGAAAACGAAGAGCATTGTTTATATTAAGGGGGGTGCGAATAATGCCACAGTCAAAGGACTATAGCATCTATCAAGAAGTTGATCTTTCCCTTGACCAGATCAAGCGTGAACTTCCACGCGTGGCGGCGGCGGCAAATAGCCGCCTTGCCAAACTGGAAAAAATTCACGCGCGCGACCAATGGGAGTATGGGCGCGTAAAAGAATTTTTTGCGTCACAAGGACGAGAAAAAAATCGTTTTTTGAAAGGCGTTAAGCGGCAGGATGCATCTATCCGGCAGGAATGGGATACCATGGTTGCGTTTCTGAACTCTCCAAAAACTACCTTGAAGGGATACCGGATCGCAGAAATGCAGAGACGTTTTGACAAGTCGAAGAATAAAATTAATGGAAAAGTAACAGAAGATAACTATAACGACTTGTATCGTTTTCTGTCTTCCGATATCTACAAAAAAAATCTGAGAAAGCAGGTGTCATCCGATCAGATTATTGATGATTTTATTTCGAAATTAGATGATAGTGGAATCGAACTAGAAGATATTCTTGACGAATATCAGGATTTTCTCGATGGATATATAACGGAAGAAGAATTATTTGCGAAAAAAAGAACAAAATTAAAGTAGGTGGAACTATATGTATGAATTAGATATCCCTGTTATCGTAAACGGAAACGAAAATGTTTCACGTGAAACAATTTATTCGGTCAATGATTTTCCGTTTTCGTCTTTCCAGACTTTGCGCGAATGCCGCAAACGTGGAAGAAAGAAAAACCCTATCGTTTATTATGATGCAGAAATGGCGTTTGATATCGAAACAACTACGTTAGAAAAACTTGATTATGAACGCTATAACAAAACAGGTGAAAAAGTAGTAAAAGGAACTGCCTTTCTGTATCAATGGCAGTTTTGTATCAAAGATACCGTGTGTTTTGGTCGCACATGGAACGAGTTTCTTTCATTCTGCGAAAAACTGCATTTGTATTTGAAAACATCTGATACGAAACGCGCTGTCGTCTACGTTCATAATCTTTCATATGAATTTCAATTCATGAAAGATTTCATAGAATTTGATGAAATCTTTGCGCGTGATGCACATAAAGTTATGAAATGTTATGCGTATAAATACGGGATTGAGTTTCGATGCTCGTATTTTTTAAGCAATATGAGTCTTTCAAAATTTTGTGAGAACAGTGCGGGCGTGACCCACTATAAATTGGTTGATACGTATGACTATAAAAAACTACGTACACCAAAAACACCTTTAACGGACGTTGAACAGGGATATTGCTACAATGACGTTCGTGGATTGTGCGAATGCATCCGCGCCTTACGAAAAGATGACAACCTTGCAGAAATCCCCCTTACCTCAACTGGCTACGTCCGCCGCGAATTTCGCTACGCCATGCAGGCAGATAGCGGTTATTATCCGGGAGTATTTGCCGATCTGGCTTTGACGTTACCGCAGTACCAGCTTTGCAAAGATGCGTTCCGCGGCGGCAATACCCACGCTAACCGCATTCACGCGGGGCACACGATCACAGCGGAAAAGGGTGAATCTGCGATCGTTATGGGTAGTATGGATATTTCGAGCAGCTATCCGGCGCAGATTGCAATGGGGTACTATCCCATGAGTGCGTTTCGGCCGGTTGAGATCAAAACGCAGGGACAGTTTGACAACTTGTGTGCTACGCGTTGTGTTATCATGCGGGTACAATTTGACAACTTGCGTATGAAAGAAAACATCCCCGTTCCGTATATCCCTCTGTCAAAGTGCCAAAAGCACGGGAAAGACTGCGTGATTGATAATGGACGCGTATTGTCTATTGATTGCTGTGAAATTGCAATGACGGAAATTGACCTGTCAATCATAAAAAATCAATATGATTATGATTTCTTTACTGTCTCGGAGTGCTACGTAGCCGCGCGCGGAAAATTACCGGAAAGTATGCGTAAAACGATGATGTCATTTTTTATCGCAAAAAGCCAGTTGAAAGGAAATCCCGATAAAGTCTATGAATATATGAAATCTAAGAATAAACTAAACAGTACGTTCGGAATGTGCGTGACTGATCTTTTGCAGGACGAATGGGCAATGGATGCTTTTACGGGTGAATGGCATCGGGAAAAAGCAGATGCGGAAAAAGCACTGAAAACGTACTACGAGGGAAAGAATAGCTTTTTGCACTATCAATGGGGAATCTATGTTACCGCCCACGCAAGAAAGCAGTTACAAGATATGCTGGACGTGGTTGGAATGGATGCCGTGTACTGCGACACCGATAGTATCAAGTTTTTACATCCGGACGTACACATTCCAGAATTTGAAGCCAAAAACAAAATACTGGAAAAACGTGCGATTGATAATGACATTCCTGCTTTTTGTGACGTTGGTGACAACCGTTACATTCTCGGCGTCTGGGATATGGATGACCTCTATCTCCAGTTTAAGACCCTTGGCGCGAAAAAATACTGCGGCGTGGAATGGGACGAAAAAGCGGCGCAATCTGGCAAAGACCCCGTGCGTTTTACGTCTACGGTCGCTGGCATGAATAAGAAACTTGGAGCGGAAAACTTAAAGTGCTGTAATAATTTCCGTCTCTGCCGCCGGATGGAAAATGTCGGACGGACAATCAGTTGCTTTAACAACTCGAAACCCCATTACATCAAAGTCAACGGGGAAGAAATATTAACTGCAAGTAATATCGGAATCATTGATACCACTTATACCTTAGGCGTATCGAATGAATACTATGAAGTATTGGTAAACTCTCAAGACGGAGTGTTACCGGAATAGGAGACGATATGAGATATTTTGTGTTTTTTATGTTTTTAGTATTATCAACGATCTGGGCGTTACATGAGGAAGAACTCGACCTTTCCATCCTGCTTTTATTTTTGGATATTTTCTTTATTTTCTTATTTTAACTATTGACTTTTTGGTAGGCAGTGCTATTATAATACTTGTAAGAACAAATAGCCACATAACGAAAGGAGAAAAAAATGGTTAGAACAAAAATCGAAAAATTTATCTACTCTGTTCTTGACAGAAACACAAAACAGGTGATCGGCTCTTTTGAGAATACAGAAGAATTGAAATTGCAGAAAGCAAAAACCGCCGCTGTTACTGCCGCTGGTTTTCCGGAGGATTCCATCTGCGTATTAACCGATACCGTATCCGCCCGCTACAAGATGCCGGACGAACAGTTTTTTGCCGAAGCAAAGAGACTGAACGACTAATCAGCGCACAACCCGCGGTCTGGAAGTGACCAGATAAGACAATGATCAAAGCAAAGCGCCGCGGTTTTGCATAACAAAACAACTTAAATCAAAAAGGAGAAAAAATTATGAGCAAAGCGAAAATGAGATTGAACAACGTTACCGTAAAATACGCGAAGGAAGAGGACGGAAAAAGCGTTCTTTCCGCTTCGATCACACCAGATCAGCAGAAAGCCATCTTCGAAAAAATTATCGAAGATTTTGGTGAGGATGCCGCCGCAGAAGCAAAGTGGATTCCTGCAAAGGAAACCGACGGAGCTGGTCTTTACGTGAAAGCGCAGACAAACTATAAAGTAGATTTTTATGAGGACTGCGTAGAAAGCGACACTGTTTCTAACGTTGACGAACTCGGCAAAGGTGCAGTCGTCGACATCTTTATCTCGATCGGTGAAAGCAAATTTCGCCGCGACAAGGGATTCACGGCATACCTTTCTGCCGTAAACGTCCATAAGTTCGGTGATACGGAAAAATTTAATCCGTTCGCTTAAATACATATGACGGCGATACGCGCCCCGACTGTCGGACGGTAACTTGTGTTTTAAGTAATCTGTAGTTGATTGTTGAAAAAACTCCATACGTGTGAGAGCTACGTTTTCCAGCGTAGCTCTTTTTATACCCAGCGAAGCTCTGCCGCTCTCTGCCGTCCATCTGCAAGCAAAACGTGCGATCATCGTGCGATTAACGTGAGATTGACTGCGGAGAGACTGGCGGGAACTGGCGGGACGCGGTGCTGGGGATGTAGAAAATGATAGAAAGGAGGATGTGAAACAAAATGTTTCACGTGAAACAATGATTTTTTGGAACGATATTCAATGGGAAAAACTTTTCGCTGAATATGATGTGAAATTTGAAGCGGTAGACGATAAAGGCAAACCGATTCAGTACTACAATCCGATTCGGTTATTTACAGAGCCGGACGTGGACGGTGATTTCGCTGGCGTAGCAATTACGTGTTCCAACCGTAGTGCTGGAAAGACAAGTGCTTTTGCCGCGGCAAGCTGTATCTTGTGTAAAGAGTACGGATTGCAGACGGGATGGATTTTTCGGACAAAAGGGGAGATGACGGGAGCGGCGGCAATGTATGAAGATATGCTGAAAATGTATCCAAAATTAGGAAGTGTGATTACGTATAAAAATCTGGACAAAAACGGAAATGTCGTGCGGTATTTTTTGGACGGTGTGCCATTCGGATGCGCGTTTAGTTTTGGAAGTAAGATGGACAGTGTAAAAAAACTGTCACCGTATTTTCGGGATATTTACTTTTTGTTTTTTGATGAGTTTTCTATGGAAAGTGGACAATACGTAAAAGGCGAATCTGAAAAACTGCAATCGTTGTTGCTGACGATCAGCCGTGGAAATGGAAGCCAGTCCCGATGGTTTAAACTGGTTATGGCATCCAATAATATTTCGTTACTCAATCCCTATTTTGTATTTTTTGGTATCCATAAGAGATACCAGAAAGAAACAAAAATGCTGCATGGGAGCGGTTTTGTTTGTGAATTTACACACAATGGCAGTGCTAGTAAGGCTATGTGGGAAAACCTGGCTTTGAAAGCTTTTCGCGGCGGTCATTATATGCAAACAATGAGCGTGGGCGATCAGATGTTGATTGACGATGCCGTGTTTGTACAAAAGCCGACCGGACGGTCGCGGTATCTCTTCACAATCGAGCATAGTGGAAAAAGTTATGGAGTGTATGAGTATTACGAAGAGGGGTACATCTATATCACGCACAACTATAACCCATCGTGTAATTTTGTCGCGGTTTTCCGTGACGGGGATCACACGCAAAACACGGTTATGTTGGAACACTACGATTATTTGTTTGAAAATCTGGTTGACGCATATCGCAAAGCATACTTGCGGTTTGACGATCTAGACAGCAAAAATATGGCGGTTGAGTTACTAGGGATTGATCTTTATAAATAGTTCGTGTGAGAAGGACAAATGTATTTGACATACGGATAAAAAAGATGTATCATGAAAGTACGGGGAAACCTTTTAAAAAGGGGTTGCCACGGTTGAGTAAACCGCCCTGTCCTTGGCAGGTCAAAAGGTTTCCTTGTTTTAATGGACAGGAAGAAAGGAGCAAAGATGGCAAGTATCGTTTTTAATATGATTGTCGGAATGATGAAAAAAGAAAATGCTTATCTTGCTTATACGGTACGCTATAAAGCGGACGAAAAAGATACGCTGATCATTGTCCCTCATGAAAATTACGAGTCTCACATCCGGTATTTGTGGGATTTCTTTTTTATGGATGGTAACGCGTATAACAGTAAATCGCCAGTTCGATTCATTCATAATTTTATTATGTGTGATAAATTAAGTGAAATTGAGGACTGGTTAAAATGGCAGGATAAGGAGGTAGAAACATGGATGTAAATATGGTAACGCAGTTAGTTGGAAGTCTCGGTTTTCCAATTGTTTGTTGCGGCGCACTTTTCTGGTATCTGGTGAAAGAAAAAGACGCACACAAGGAAGAGATGGAAGAACTGCGGAAAAGCGTAGAAGCGAACACGACTGCAATTAATTCACTTTGCCAGCACTTAGGAGGTGGAAAGAATGAGTAAAATCGAAAACGCAGTTGCGTGGGCGGAAAAGATCGCCGCCGATGATCGGCACGGCTACTCACAGGTACACCGGAACAGCCCCGATTACGATTGCTCAAGTTTTGTCGGGACGGCACTTGCAAAAGCTGGTTTTCCGGTCAGTATCTACAGCACAACCAGAAATCTTGGCGAACAGTTGGAAAAAGCCGGGTTTGAGAAATGCGGAAAACCGTGGAAACGCGGGGATATTCACCTTGCGGCTGGTCATCATGTAACGATGTCGGTTGACGCGAACCGCATCGTCCACGCCAGCCAGTCCGAAAACGGCGGGATTGATGGGCAGACAGGGGATCAGACCGGAAAGGAAATCTGTGTCCGGTCTTACTACGATCTACCATATGGAAATACCGTGCATTATCGGTATGCGGGAAAAAACGACAAACCACAGAAAGTTGTGGAACAATCCGTCAAAACCGAATCCGCACGTAGTTTTGACCGAAGAATCGCCGGAGCGTATCATACCAATGATCGCTATAATTTGCGCGTTGGCGCAGGAATGGATAAAACGGTCATTTTAACGTTGCCGACCGGAACCAGTGTTAGAAACTACGGGTATTATACAAATGAGTGGTATCTTGTAAAAGCGGTTGTCAATGGAATCGTCTATACTGGTTACGTTGCAAAAGAGGGGTTGACCCGTGGCTGATCTGACACTTGCGTACAACACTTGTATTAAAATCTGCAACGAACCGAACGTGGGTTACTCACAAGACTACCGTGAGGGTCAGACAGTAGGAGGTATTACGTACTATGATTGTTCGTCCCTAATGAGTTATTGTTGTACGGTCGGCGGGTTTTTAGCATCTAACCCATGGTTTACCACGCGGAGCATGGACGGATATTTGATCGGTGCCGGATTCCAAAAAGGTACCGCCAATCAGCCATGGAAGAAAGGTGATATCTTGTGGCGTTCCGGCCACACTGAAATGGTATATGAACCCGCAGACGGCGGCGGGTATACGATGGGAGCACATACCGATAGTTACCCGCTCGAAAGACAGGTATCCATCAATAATTTTGTGAGCCCATATAGTGCTTGGACGTATCTGTACCGATATCCGGTTGAGGTACAAAGCGGTATCAGCCAGTATGTGATTGCCTCCATTTGTGGCAACTTTTGGCAGGAATCCACCGTAAACCCCGGGTTATGGCAAGGCACGATCGTTGGTTCTCCCGGTTATGGTTTGGGTCAGTGGACAGATAACGCCGATACCAACCGCCGCACACAGTTATTCAATTGGCTGGACGCAAACGGGTACAGCCGGGACGATGGAAACGCACAGTTAGAATATCTGATATACGAGAATGTATGGTATTCGGTAGGCGCGGCAAGTACTTACGAAAATCTGCAAGCGTTTTTACACAGTGACAGTACCGATCTGGACGCACTAACTGCCGCCTACATGAAAGGGTGGGAGGGTATCAGTGACGATGGAACACTTGCGTTCCGGCAGGAAAAAGCACATGAATGTTTTAATTTCATTTCGGAACACGCAAAAGATTCTGCAATTACCGGATGGATCGTTGGGAATCGGTATCTATCTGATCCCGAACGTTTGAACAACGCGGTTATGGTATTTCGGTATTTGTCCACTGGGCAACCCGAGCCACCCGAGCCGCCACACCCAATGAAACCAAAACGGCATAAAATGCCGATCTGGTTATATTCCAATTTAAGAAGGAGGTTTTAACATGACACTTGAAGAGTATTGGTCGGAAATCGTAGCCGATATCGGAAACATCGAAACACACGGTGATGCTATCGCCGCCATCAGCGAAAAAATCAAAACAGAAGATACCGACATTGGAGCACTGATGTCCGAACGTGACGCACTGGTTGCGGAACGGGACGAACTGAAAGGAAAGTATGATTCCGCAGTTGCCGAAATCAAAAGCCGCTGGTCTGATCTTTCCCATGGCGGAAGTATCACAAAAGTAACTGAGTTTGGCGGAAAAAAATCACCAGACGAGGAAACCGCAACTAGTATCAACGATCTTGATATGTCTCAGCTTATTTTAAGCGGAAAAGGAGAGTGAAACCATGGCAGAAAAACTTGATATGACAAACATTAACATGCTGAATGCCGTTCGGCAGACGATGAGTGTTGATTACCGTGACAGAGTGCCGGTGGCAACCCGTGAAAATATTGCAGACATTGCAAAAACCTTAACCGATCCTTACAATCCGATGGCGCGGAACGAACTGGTTCCGGCGCTGGTAAATCTGATTGCCAGCCAGTCGATCAGTACCGAAGCGTTCCGCAATCCGCTGAGGGTACTGAACAGTAACGCCATGCCGTTTGGTAATGGAGAACAGGAAGTTTACGTAAACTTTGCACAGGGTTACGCACACGATGCCAATATCAGTATCGAAGATGCTACCGCCATTTATGACAGCTACATCATGGCGCTGTATCATGTAATCAATTTCAACAACGATTATCCGGTGACGATCTGGTTTGAGGATATGCGCGGCGCGTTCCTCGATGATTATGGTCTGCGCAGTCTCGTACAGGCAAAAGTGGAGAGTGTCGTTTCGGCTTGCAACTGGGATGAGTTCACAACTGCAAAAGAGTTGATCGCATCCGCAAAGCGCGCTGGACAGATTTATCCGGTTCACGTTGATGCGGTTACCGATCAGGCATCCGCAAACGCACTTGCAAAACAGATCCAGTCCTATATTGACAAGATACAGTTCCCGAACCCGCTGTACAATTTCGCTGGCGCGACATCTGCAGCAAAAGAAGATACCATTCTTCTGTTTGTCGATCCAGATACCAAAGCCGCGATGAACGTTGACAGCTACGCAAGTGCATACAATCTCGACCGGATGATCCCGAAAGCACAGCAGGTGTTAATCGACAACTTTAACGATGCGGCGGGAATTGTGGCTGTACTGGTTGACAAACGGTTCTTCAAAATCCGCGAACAGTACCGTATGATGGTACAGGATAATGTAAACCGGGGTCTGAGATGGAACAGCACGTACACGGTGAAAGAGATGTTCTCGTATTCCCTGTTCTATCCGATCATCGTTTTTACAACGGAAGATGTTCTAGTTTCTTCCATCACTGCACGTGATGTCGGACTTGTGAAAGCCGGAACAGATGTCGATTTCGGCGGAAGTTTTTCGGTTACCTCTACGGGCGTAGCTGATAAAGCAATTGACGTAAAAGTAGAGGGTAACTCTTCCTTTGATACGTTTGTTATTCCGGGAACAACCATTCTTCGCATCGCAAAAGACGAAAAGAATCTGAAGCCGACAGTAAACAAAAAAGAAAGTGTGCGGGTTGTGATTACAAGCCGATTCGATTCTTCCATAACTACAACCATTTACTTTACGACAGATTAAGTAAGAGGGAGGAAACATGGATAATTTCATTCCGATGCCGCCGCAGGAAAATGTGGCGGCGGTTTCCCCGCAGACGGAGGTAATTTTAGCAAGTGGGATTGAATGGGGAAATGACTATGAACACGTACGTTATTATGAAAATGGAAAAGATGGCTGTCTGGCGCACGTAAGAGAAAAAGCAATCCATATTTTTAAGCAATCCGCGCCCGTGAGATGGGGAGAACTGACTTATAAAGGAAAAGGAAATGAGAGCGAATTTCTGAAATGCAATTATATTGCTTTTCAGAACAAACCCTATACGGAAGAATGGTATTTCGGTTTTGTGACGCGCGTAGAATGGTTGAGTGACGGAAGTTTTAAAATCTATTTTGAACCTGATCGGTTCCAGAATAGTTTTTATCAAGTTACATTACAGCCATGTTATGTAGAACGGGAACATATTGACAAAAAAGCTGATTATGCCGGAATTAATTTAGTGCCAGAAAATCTGGAAACGGGGGAATACGTGGACAATCCGAGTGAAATGAAACTTTTGAATCTCGGCCAGATGCAGTATTGTTTGAGCGCGAGTGCAGACGAAAACGGAACAAATATTATACCCTTTGTCAATCAGGGAATTTTATCTGGGTTAACATTTACTCGGAAAACAAAATATACGGACTTAATCACAGTTATCCAGAATTACGTCAAAAGCGGAAACGGAGATGCGATTGTTAATGTATATCAAGCACCAGAAGCTTGTTTCAAGACAGATGCATCTGTTTACACACAAGTAACCGTTCAGCCAGATGCACTTGACGGCTATCTCCCGAAAAATAATAAACTATATCAGTATCCCTATTGTTATTGTTTGGTCAACGATGGTTCGGGAATACAGCATACTTTTAATTTCGAATACGGTAAAAATGGAGCATTAACCATGCAGGTTTATGGCGTTATGCTTAATATTCCGGCAATCTTTGTCGCACCGCGTGAATATAAACGTACTGGTGGGTCAAAATCCCCATACGGTTTTATCATCAATAATTTCCCACAGTGTGCATGGACAAATGACGGATATCAGGCTTTTCTAGCGCAGTCTAGCCCGTTATGGGACTACTCCAAAAAGCAGAATGCAATATCGCAGATTGGAAATTTAGCCGGAGGATTAGTAGGAGCATTAAGCGGAAATTTAGCTGCTGGCGTTGAAAGCATTTATACCGCGGCAACCGGAACATATCTACTGAACGAAAACATTAACGCACAAAAAGAAAGTCATGATTTGATTCCACCGACAGCAAAAGGTAATTCATCTGGAAGTTATGTTGCCACCGCATTGTTCGGCAGTCAAGTTTACTGTCATGTGATGAGTGTAACCGCTCAGATGGCGAAAACGATCGACGATTTTTTCACAATGTACGGATATGCAACGCACAAAATTAAAGTACCTAATATTACAGGGCGGTCAAACTGGAATTTTGTCAAAACGGTTAATTGCAGCCTGCATGGGTCGTGTGTTACCGATGATATCAATTTTTTGCAGGCAATGTTTAACCGCGGCGTTACGTTCTGGCATACGGACGATGTTGGAAACTATGGTCTTTCCAATGATTAAGGAGGTATATCATGTACAATAACCCGTATCGGGTGAGTAACAAGGAAGTGTGGGGATGTTGGGAAAATAACCCGAATACGTCACCGGAAGAAAAAATGTATTTCCGGCACTTTTTTGACAAGTTCGTAAATTTAGCATTATCACGTTATGAATATGACGGTTTACCGGATGAGATTCCGCCGCGGATGCTCAACTCCTATCTGTTATGGCAGGGAATATGTTTATTCAAAAAAGAACCGATCACCGGACTTTACGGTGTGTTCGGCGTGAATCTTGTAGGCGAGCCGGATATTTACGGGATTCCTACCGATTGGATTGCCTACGCTATGAATGGTCAGTATTATGAGCAGACGGACAAAGAAGAAAGCGCGTTGATTTTCGCCAGACCTTTTGCTGTACCGGAAATTCTCAGCATTATTCTGCATTCGCAGAGTTTGGCGGAGAAAAAAGCGTCAACAAGGGTAAACGTAATTCAACAGAGAACGCCAGTGGTAATAAGTGGGGATTCTACGCAGAAACTCAGTATTGACAATTTTATTCAAAAATGGGTAAAAAATATTCCCTTCATCAAAGCGAAAAACGATCTGCGAAAACAGATTCAAATTGATACAATTGATTTAAAAGTACAGCCGATTTTTAACGAACTTGACATCGCCGCACAAAGAGAAGTAGCAGAATGTCTGGCTGATCTCGGTATCGAAGCAAGCGGCGTAGAAAAACCGGAACGGCTGGTTTCCGCTGAAACGAGTTACAACGATGGAGAGATCGAATTGACAAGAAACGGAAATCTGGCTACCATTCAGAGGGGACTTGATGCGATCAATAAAATGTATGGATTGAATATTCATGTACATTTTAACTCTAAAATGGTAACGCCGATTAACAGACCGGATGTATTCGACACGACAAATGCCGAAAACGACACACCAGAAAACAACGGAAACGACACACCGGAAAGTGAGGTGGAATGATGTTTCTTGGCTATAACTACGAAACGAAAACGCTAACGAATACCATTGAACAGTTGGTTATTTCCGATCATGTACTTTCACCACTTGAAAATCAGACCATTGATAATATGATCGAAGCCGCCGTTCCTTTAATCTTCAATTTTGACTTTCCGTTTTATGTCGATGCATCCGCTCCCGAATATGCAACCGCAAAACTTACGTTCGAAAAAACATTCTGTTTACAGTATTTTCGGGAACAGATCGGGTTAGAAACTATCGGAGAATTTCAGTATCATCTAAAAAAGATTCTTACGGTAAATATGCCGTACTATGAACAATTGTACCGGAGTATTACTTTTGAGTATAACCCGCTGATTACTCATAAGAGTACGCGGAAAGTAACAAGTACGAAAGATGATACACGAACTGGTGTGATCTCCGGAGACAGCACGGCAAAAAACACAACGACAGCCGATACAAATAACGACACACAAAACATTCATTCAGACAACCCGCAGATTAATTTTGCGGGAACGAATTATGCGTCTACGATGGATCGGGGACAGAATACAATTCATAACAGTGCTATAAGTAACGGCGAAAATACAACAAAAACGAACAGTAATGATACGTACCATGCAGATAATAATGATACGATTGAAGATGAGGGATTCGACGGTAGTTACTCGTTAGAAATTCAAAGATTCCGAGATACCATACTTAATCTTAACAAGCGTATTTGCGATGATTGCAGAGAGTTATTCTATCAATTTTATTAAGGAGGGATAATAATGGCAGAGAAACCAACGATTCCAGATTTTCCTACGTTGCCAGATTTCGGCCAAATGATTACGCAGGCTTGTGAAGTTGTCGCAAGTGTACGGGGTATCCCGTATGATTTCAACGGTACGTTGAGTCTGGAAAATAAATTTGTTATGCTGTTTAAGACGGTGAAAGAAATGTTTGACGCACAGGACGACCTTGTAAAAAGTTACAAGGCGTTATATGATTTTGTCAATCAGTATTTTACTGATTTAAACGTACAGGACGAAATAAACAAAAAAATACAGTCAATGGTAGAAGACGGAAGTCTAGTTACTTTAATCGCACCGACTGTATCAAATAGTACAGGAGAATGGTTAGAAACCAATATTACTAATCCATCCAATCCGCCTATTGATAAAAGTTTAACAGTTGAAAACGCCGCCGCTGATGCAAAAATAGTTGGAGATAAAATAACAGCTAATACAGAACAAATTACTAAAAACTCAAGTGAGTTATACTACGCAGACGAAAACGAAATTACAGTAAACGCAACCGAATACAGTCTATTGGAAAATAAAGTTGCTTATATTGACACTACAAACAAAATTGCAACGTATGATAATACCGCCGCATTTGTGCTTAAAAAAAATGTTTCAAACGGCGAAAAATATAGAATTAAATCACAAACACACGGAACAGTAAACACGTTATTATATGCTATTTGCGATACAAACGGTATTGTTCTAAAATCAGAAAAAATGGGTGTTCCTGCAAATACTTACATTACAACTAACATTACAATACCAGAAAACGGTACTGTATTATATCTAAATGAATTCCCAACACAGAAGTTTCCATTAGTTGTGTATAAAATAGAAACTATTTATGTTTCTAACATCAACGGGAATAACGCAGTAAATTGCTGGGGCGATTCACTAACGCGTGGTGTAGGTGTAGGCGATTCCTATTCTAAAGCTTATCCATATGTTTTATTTAACTTACTTGATGGTCGAAAAGTAATCAACTGTGGAGTAGGAGGAGAAAATACAATTGCCATTGCATCACGGCAGGGAGGTTTGCCGAATATGGTACAGCCTTTTACTATTCCATCAGATTCCACAAAAGTAAAAATTAATTTGTCTAATATATACGGCAATAGTGCAGAAATTTTATTACAAGGTGGTTCAGCTTTAGACCCTATAACAGATCAGTATATTATGACGGCGCAAATTAACCCGTGTGCCATTAACGGAATTACAGGTACTATTACTTACGAAAATGGTAACTATTATTTTTCACGTTCCGAAAAAGGAAACTCTGTAATATTAACGCGCCCTGTTCCATTGATTACACATGGTATGACAAAGCTACGCGATAATATCAATGTAATATGGATTGGCACGAACGGCGGTTTCACAACCTCCGCAGAATTGATAGAAACTATAGATACTATGATTAAGTATATGCGCCCGATTACAAAAAAATATATAGTAATCGGTTTACATCACTTAGTTACTGCGGTAACAGAATCATTTGACACAATCGAAAAAAATATGACAACACACTTTGGTATGCATTACATTAATGAGCGAAAATATATACTTAAGTATGGTCTATCTGATGCTGGTATCACACCCACACCAGAAGACAAAGCCGCAATTTCACAGGGAAAAATCCCTCCATCATTGTTATATGACAATGTGCATTACAATGCAATGGGTTACGCTATAATTGCTAATCTTGTAGCAGAACGCGGAAAAGAACTTGGTTACTGGCAATTAAAGTAAGCAATAGCAATTCACGCCGCCCTTTGTCCGCCACCCGGAGGGATACCGCCT